>Ga0255058_10000632_pt1 | contig 20315 bp, 18 predicted proteins | sample Cases_109_9_MG_FD_188637 | JGI IMG/M metagenome (GOLD analysis project Ga0255058, IMG submission 188637) | Seawater microbial communities from Amundsen Gulf, Northwest Territories, Canada - Cases_109_9 | ecosystem: Environmental > Aquatic > Marine > Gulf | place: Canada: Northwest Territories... | reverse complement strand
ACGTGCGATCGCGGCCAGTGCCGAACGACCACACCGTCTTTATTGTAGACGATTCCGTTTTGCTCTTTCCAATCGAATTCAGTGACCTCGATCTCGTAGCCATCGCCGATGGGGCCGGCGTTGAAGTTCTCGGTGTGCCAACGGGTCATCTCACGCAGATGCTTGATCATGTGCTTGGTGCCGAGCTCGGGTGTTCGTCCCGACGGCCCGTACACCCTGAGCGGCGTGAATCCCCCTAAAAAGGCGCGGAACGCGTACACGAGCGGCAGGTCTGCATAATGGTCGACGTGGAGATGGCTAATGAAGAGGTCGTTGACCAACGCGATCGGGACCTGCAGTGCGATCATGTTTCTGGCGCTGCCTCCTCCCATATCGAAGAAGAAGCGGCGCGGTTGCGAAGTCCCGTTGCCGAGCTCGACCAGCATGCACGTGCCCGATTGCTCCTGAGACACTGGGAACGGCGTGCTGCCAAGGAACGAAATCCGCATCTCGTTCTTTGGCAAGGTTTCTGTGCCCGGGGCGTACAAGTTGCGGTTCTTGATCGCAGGCCAAGGCTTGTAGTAGTCGGGCAGACTGATGCCCCCGCCAGGGCGGGCTCCGTAGGGATTCTTGGGCGGAGGGTCCCCGTCAGCCTCCTTCTTCTTGCGCCGCGCCTCAGCGACCGCCGGGGTCATCCCAACCCCGAGCCCCGCGATACCAGCGGCGCCTACCTGAAGCGCCTCGCGGCGGCTGAAGCCTTCCTTGTGGGGTTCGTCTGCGGGACTGCGCTCGTCGGGCGACTCCGCAGGAGCAGGCCCATGGCGATCATCATGTTTGTCGTTTGACATGTTGTTCTCCTGGGCTGACGGTTGGGAAAGCGGCGAGGACTCGGCCGACGATACTAGACTTAGTGATGCCTTCACAGGTTCGATTCGACGCAAGACACTAAGAAGACAACCGGCCGCGCGCCCACCTCGGGTGCCCGGTATCTTGTAGAGCAACGCAGATGGTGGGAGAACACCCACCGACGGCGCTCACGCCGAGCGAAAGGAACCAAGATGGGCAAGACCATTCAACTCGTTTTCCTGAGTGTCACCTTTGCAGCAGCGTTGTGGCTCGCTCCCACGCAGGCCTCGGCCGCAAACTGCAGTTTCTCGAAGAAAGAGAAGATCGCCATGGTCTCTTGGATCATGCTCATCCCCGGCGCGGTCATCACCGGCATGGGCTGCAAGCGCGATCTCTTCAACAAGAAGAACAAGAACGAGGCCTTCCTGCCCGCCGAAGACCGCAGCCACACCGAGCTCCGATTCCTGGACCGCCGCCGTCGCGCAATCTAGGGAGCTGAAGAACAAAGCCTTCCCAGGTTCGATTCGGCACGAAACACGGCAAAAACAACCGGCCGCGCGGCCACCGCAAGTTTGATGCCTGCCTCGCGCCTACCCGATTAACAAGAAAAGCCGACCCGAGGGGCCGGCTCTTGGAGCGGGAAATGAGATTCGAACTCACGACTTCAACCTTGGCAAGGTTGCACTCTACCGCTGAGTTACTCCCGCAAAAGGACGCCATTGGTAGCTCGCCGGGCCTAGTGCGTCAAGCATCAGTTCGTGCGTGATCTGAAGGCGCAGCCTTAGTAGACTCGGCAGGGCGGACAATGTGGGATATTGAAGGGAAGACCGTTCTGATCACCGGCGGGTCGTCCGGAGTCGGTCGCGCCACCGCAACCGCCCTCTCGGCGAAAGGCGCCGACGTAGTGATCACGGCACGGAGCCTCGAACGCTGTCGACCCGTGGCTGACGAGATCGAGCAGACTACGGACAAGCGGGTTCACCCGATGGAGCTCGACCTCACCTCAGTGCAATCGGTTCGGGACTTCTGCAAACGCTTTCTCGAAGAGCAGGCGCAGCTTCACGTGCTGATCAACAACGCGGGTACGGTCCAGGCCAAGCGACGTGAAACTGCCGATGGGTTCGAGATGACGTTCGCTGTGCACTACCTCGGCCCGTTCTTGCTCACGTCGCTTCTTCTCGACCGGATCCTCGAAGGTGCTCCCGCGCGAATCATCAATGTGAGCTCCCGCATTCACCGCCTCGCGACAAACGGGATCGACTTCGACGATCTGCAGCTCGAGAAAGGCTACACCGGTCGGACCGCCTATGCACAATCGAAGCTTGCGCTCGAGCTATTCACCCGCGAGCTCGCGGCTCGGTTGGCCGACAAAGAGGTGACCGTCAATTCCATTCACCCGGGCGCGGTGATCAGCAACCTGAGGGCCGACGCGGGGCCTTTCGTGCAGTTCGTCTTCTTTGTGCTGCGCCCCACTCTTCTCACGCCCGAGCAAAGCGCAGAAGCGGTCAGCCTTCTGGCGACGGATCCCGCCCTCGAGTCGGTCACCGGAAAGTACTTTTCAAAGTCCGAGCAGGTCGACCCTTCCGGCCAGGCACAAGACATGGCCGCCGCCAAACGGCTCTGGGCCATGACCGAGGAGCTCCTCGCATCGCTACCGACGTAGGTATCACTCGTAACGCAAACCTTCGACCGGGAGCATCCGGGCGGCCCACCAAGAGGGGGCGATCGTCGAGGCCGTGCAGATGACCAGCGCGATGCCGATTGTCACCAAGAATACGGTGGGGCTCAGAACGACGGGCAGGTGGTCGATCAGGTACACCTTCGGGTCGAGGGGAAACCGTATGCGATCGAGATAAGCGACGATCCCGCCGCCGACGAGCACCCCGAGCACGGTCCCGACAACTCCAACGACGACCCCTTGCACCATGAAGATCCCGAGCACCGTTGTGTCGGTGGCTCCCATCGCCTTGAGGATCGCGATCTCCCGCTTCTTTTCGAGGACGATCATGATCAGCGTCGCAATCACGTTGAAGGCCGCTACGAAAATGATCGTTGCAATCACCAATGTGAGCGCGATCTTCTGCACCTCGAGCGCGGTAAACAGGTTTCGGTTGAGCTCGGACCAGTCGAGCGTGTGGAACGCGCCGCCAAGGTCCTGCTCGATCCGCCGGGCAAGCGCTTCCGATGTACCCAAGTCAAACACGCGAAGCTCGACGCCCGTGACGTTGTCACCCTCGTCGAAGAGTCGCTGGGCTTCGTAGAGGTCGGTGTAGACCAACCCCGAGTCGTACTCCTGAAAGCCAGCTTGAAACACGCCAATCACCCTGAACTCTCGCGAGCGGGTGGCCGTGGCACCGGTTCCCGAAAGTGTCATACCGAGCGCCGCCAGCGGAGAGATCATCCGCACCCGGTCTCCCACCTCGAGACCGAGGTCGGCGGCGAGGGTTTTTCCGACGATGACTCCAGGAAGCGCCTCGAGCGGCTCTTGGCCTCCACCCATCGAAAGCCCTGCTTCCCAGCTCGGGTCCTCTGGTAGCTCGAGATCGTCCTCGTCGAGCTCCTCCAGCATCGCCTCGATCTCCGATGGCTTGGCGACCTTTGCCATCTTTGGCTTGCGCGCTTCCTCACGCCGCGCCTCGTCTTCCCGATCCTCATCCCAGACCGTCTGCTGTCGTCGAACACGGGGACTGTCACCGCGTCGATCGCCTATGCTTCGGAGCCAGTCCCAGTCGTCCTCCGGCACCACGCGCGGATCCCGGTTCGGGGTTGCGCCCGCGCGGCGGAGGCCTTCCAAGTCACCTGCGACCATCTGTTGGGGGAGATCGAGGACGGTGTTGACGCCTTCGGGGGTCACGCCCTTGACCAGCACGACGGCGCGGCGGTCGCCTTTGGTCAACATCATCTCGTTGATCGAGAAGGGGGCAATGCCGGCGACTTCAGGCATTTCGCCCACCGACTCGAGAACCTCGGGGTAGTCCGTGAATTCACGCCCGTACTTGAGGATGAGGACGTGAGCATTGACCCCGAGCACCTTGTCGCGGAACGACTCTTCGAAGCCGGTCGTAATCGACAGGACCGCCAGAAGCGCCGCAACGCCGAGCGCGACGCCGATGATCGAGATCAAGGTGATCATCGAGACGGTGGCGCGCTTCTTAGAACGGAGGTACCGGAGGCCAATCTGCAGGCTATAACTCACGTCCCGTCCCCTTATCACGGGTGACGGAGCTCCGCGATCCGCGACGCGAAGGGCGAAGCCCCGTGAACGACGCTAAGCGTCGTCTTTACGGGGGAACTTGCCCGACTCTGGCGGACTCACTAGGGTTCGTGAGAATGACGCGGATTTGGCCCTTGGCGTGTTGCTTCGGGTTGTTGATGGCCTGCCATCAACAACAGCACGTCCGCCGTGAAGTGTGGCCACCGGACAAAGAGAAGCCCGCCGTCGCGCAAACCCCGGCGCCGCCACCCAAGGTGCTCGACCCCAAGATCGTCGAGCTGTCCGACCGATCGACGGTGATGCAGGCACGCCGGGCGCTCGAGAAGGGGAACGCCGGGAAGGCGCGCGAGATCGCCGAGGCCGCATTACCGTACGCAAGCGCCCAGGACAAGGGCCGGCTCCACTGGCTGGCAGCACAGGCCGCAGTCAAGGATGGCTACACGTACCTCGCTCTCGCCCACCTCGATACGCTGGGCACCTTCCGACACCCGCTCGCCCGCTGGGCACGGCTTCGACGCGCGGCGCTTCTCGAACGTCGGGACCCAAACACCGCCGCGGCGATCGTAGCAAGCCTCACCGACAACTGGGCCGGCCGCGACCACGCTCGGTCGATCGAAACTCGCGTCGTGCCCTCGGGAGAAACCGGCGTCCTTCAGATTCAAATGGACGGCAAGCCCAAGGCGCCAGTGGCTACACCGCGCGGGCGGACGACGCAAAGCCTCAAGAAGGCCGAAGAACTCTACAACGCGAAACGATACCGTGAGGCCGAGAGAATCTTCGCGCGAGTGGTGCGGAATGTCAGCGCGGGCTCGGTCGTATGGTGTGACGCCCGCTACAAGCAAGGGCGCTCGCTCCTGCAGGATCGTGAGCGGACACGCGGCGCACCGATCATGAAAGACGTCGCCGATCGCTGCACCAAGATCGAGATCGACACGCGAGCCTGGGCTCGCTATCACGCCGCCCGCGCCTACGGTCGCATCGATCGTTGGGATGAAGCGATCGCCCAGTTCGAAAAGCTCGAAAAAGAAGCCCCTGATCACCGGCTCGCCGATGACGCCAGCTACCGCGCAGCGCTTGCCGAGCTCGAAAACGGGCGAGGCAAAGCAGCCCTCGAGCGATTGGCTTCGATTCCGAAGCGGTACCCCGAGGGCGACATGTGGCCGCGAGCGCTCTTCCGGCTCGGGTGGATCGAGCTTCGCGAAGGGCGATATGAAAGGGCGTTGCGGCACTTCGACGAGCTCGTCGATAGAGGCGGCGACGAGCGCCAGGAGGGGATCACGGGCCGTGTCAACTACTGGCGAGCGCGCGTGCTGTTCCTGATGGGTCGCCGGATCGACGCAGTCGAGGCTTACGCAGAAATCGCGGAGCGTTGGCCCCTTCGTTACTACGCACAGCAGGCCCTTTGGCGCCTCCACGAGATCGTCCCCGACCGCGCAAAAGACATTCTCACGAACATGCGGGCGGGCGATAGCCCGTCGCGAATGGTGTTCGCATGGCGTGACGAGTTCGACGACCCGGCATTCGACCGCATGGTCGAGCTCCTGATCGTCGGCGACGTCACCTACGCCTCAAAGGAGATGGCAGCGCTTCACATGATAGGCAGTCATGTCGATCCGGAGATGGCCGTGGTGGGTGCGGTGCTGCTTCAACACGCGGGAGCCGACGCCAAGCTCAACCGCGTGATCCGCTCTCATTTCGAAGACTTCGAAGGCTTGCTGCCAAAAGGCGAAGGCAGATTGATCTGGGAGGCCACGTACCCTCAGGCGTTCTCGCCCCTCATCGAAAACATCGCGGAGGACCACGGCGTTCCGCCGTCCTTCGTGAGAGCGGTCGCTCGCGAAGAAAGCTCATTCGACCCTGAAGCCGTGTCCTGGGCAAAGGCCTACGGATTGGTGCAGCTGATCATGCCAACCGCGAAGCGCTTCTCCGAGGAAGCCGGTGTCAAAGCCACGCCGCGAACGCTCAAGAAGCCCGAAGTCAATCTCAAGATCGGGGCTGCCTACATCGCGTGGTTGAGGGCGCGCTTCGAGCAGAACCCCTCCCTCGTCCCGGCTGCGTACAACGCTGGTGAGGGTGCCGTCCGTCGCTGGCTCGAGGACGACTCCTCGCGCTCGTTGGACGTGTTCATCGAAGAGATCCCCTACGACGAAACCCGTCGCTACACGCGGCGCGTGCTCCAAACGTATGGGGTCTACCAGTGGCTCGCTGACGAGCAACTCCCGCCCTTACCCGCAGCACTGCCCCGCGCGAAGCAGCAACGCTACAGCGCGATTCGACCCCGTAAAGGCTATGTGCCGCATCGCCCACGGGGCTTCGCCCCATGAAGGCTTCGCTCTTTAGGATGCAACCTGCGGCAGCAACGCACCGAACTCGATCGCTTTGTTGACGTCGCCGTCGACGCGAAGCTTGCCCTGGACGAACGCCATCTGTGGGTCGAGGTCGCCGTGGAGGATCTGGCTCAGATGATCACCGCGGATCGTCAACGTCGCGTCGGAGACATCCGCCACGCCCTCGGTGACGCTTCGGCCCTCGAGATCCACCGTCCAGTTCTTTTCACCGGCTCCGGTGATCCGAAGCTGGAACCGCCCGGTTCCGATCGGTTCTTCCTGCGGGGCATCACGTAGCACCGACCGGATGTGATCGACGAAGACCTGCATCTCCTTGGCCACGGCTCCATTGGTCTCTGCTTCCTCCTCGCGTTTCGGAACGACCGCGGCTTCGAGCTCGTTGGCGGACTCTCGCAGGTAACGGGCAAACGTATCCAGGTCCGGCATGACCGCAGGCGATGACGTCGGGCTGATCGAGAGCACGCCGTTGTAGCTGAGCACGGTGATGAGCAACCCCATGCCGTCCATCACCGGCGCCATGCCCATCGTCGACAAGAGCTTGTACCCCGCCATGTAGAGGTTCATCTGCGGTCCGGGCACATTGGTGATCACCAAGTTGAAGAATGGGTTGTGCAACTCGGAGACCTTGAAGCGCGAATAGAGCTTCGTCGCGCGATTGGCAATGCCAAACGGTATGAACTCCGCAAGCTCTGACATCGTGCGCGCCGCGCCCGCTTTCTCGACCGCCTTGCCGCTCTTGGCGTGTATTTTCAACGCCGCGAGTCGTTCTACCGGGTCTTCGATGTCGGTAGCGAGCTTGACCATCATCCCCGACACCATGTTGCCCATGGTCCCGTGCTGGTCTTTTTGCCGCGTCGACACGGGAACCATCGCAACCAAGGGCTTGAGTGGAAGCCCGCCTCGGTCGATGAGATAGCGTCGCAACGCACCCGCACAAATCGCCAGCACCACATCGTTCAAGGTGCATTCGGCGGTTTCTTTGATCGCCTTGACCCGATCGAGCTCGAGTAATGCCGTGTTCCAGATCCGTTGACCGGAGATCAGGTGGTTAAAGGGCGTCGCCGGCGCGGTCATCGGAGCGGGAGGCGCTTCGGCGCCCTGCTTCTTTTGTGTCCTCGAAGTAGCACGCGCCACTTCGATTGCCTCCTTGGCGACTCGGACGATTTCGCTCGGCTTGCCGGCGATCTTTCGGCCGGTGCGCCTCAGTATCTCGAGCTCGTTCGGAATCGGCGGGACGTGGTGAGGGGTCGGCGGTGGGAACTCCCGAGGCTCCCGAGTCACGTCGAGCAGAATGCCCAACATGTCCGCGCCAGAAACCCCGTCGATCGCGGCGTGGTGCATCTTGCTGATCAGCGCCACGGACCCCGGCGGAACCTGCGGAATGTTGTCGAGCCCTTCGATGAACGTCATCTCCCAAAGCGGGCGCGTTCGGTCGAGCGGAACGCTGAAGATCCGAGCGGCGAGTCCACGTAGATCTCTCCACGCCCCGGGCCGCGGCAACGCCACGTGCTGGAGGTGCATGTCGATGTTGAAGTCCGGGTCTTCGGCCCAGTACGGCTTGCCGATCCCGAAGGGCACCATCACGAGCCGCTCTTGCATCCGCGGCACCATGTGCACGCGAGCCGCCATCGTGTCGCGAAAGTCGTTGAACTGCATCGACCCTTCGAACACGAGAACGCTGCCAACGTGCATCGGTTGGTTCGGGGCTTCGAGGAAGAGGAAAGAGGAGTCGAGGCCAGAGAGTGCGTTGAGCATGGATGTCTAGGCTACACCCTTGTTGGGTTGGATCTCCAGCGTTTCTCAGGGTTACTCGAAAGTTTCGTCGAGGTCCTTTAAAAGGCGCTTTTGCTCGCGGGAGAGCTTCTTTGGAACGGAGACCTCCACGACGCAAATCAAGTCGCCACGGCCTCGACCGCTGAGCCTCGGAACGCCAGCACCACGGATGACGAGGGTTTCGCCGGGCTGCGTGCCTCGCGGAATCTTCAAGGTCGTGGTGGCGTCTTCGTCTTCATCGAGCAACGGAACGGCGATCTTGGCTCCGAGCGCGGCCTGGGGATACGTCACCGAGAGCCTATGGATGAGGTCGGAGTCCTCGCGCTGAAAGTCCTCGTCGGGCTCGACATGCACGGTCACGTACAGGTCTCCCGGTGGACCGCCGCGTGAACCGGCTTGTCCCTGGCCTGTCAATCGAAGGTTTTGCCCTGTGTCGACACCGGCCGGGACGTTGACCTTCACGATGCGCTCGACGTCGATCTGCCCGGCGCCTTCACATTCTGCGCAGGCGGCTCTTGCTTGCGTCCCCCGACCACGACAGGTGGGGCAGTTTGTCGTCATGACAAATGCGCCCTGCGCGCGCGCTACCTGACCTCGCCCGCCGCAGGTCACGCACCCCTCGAGGACTCCCCCCTCCGCGCCGGTGCCGTGGCATGCCTCGCAGGGGGACGGATGAGATAAATCGATCTCGGTCTTCGTGCCGAACGCTGCATCTCGGAGCGAGAGGATCACGTCGGTGCGAATGTCGGCGCCCCGCGTAGGACCGTTTCGATCACGCCGTCGCCGGCCGAAGCCGCCGAATCCAAAAATGTCGCCAAAGATGTCTTGGAACTGGCTGAAGACATCACCGATGTCGCTAAACCCGGGCGCGCCGCCACCGCTCAAGCCCGCATGACCGAACCGATCGTACAGTTGTCGCTTGTTGGGGTCGCTCAAAACAGCGTACGCTTCGGCGCAGATCTTGAACTGCTCTTCGGCCTGCGGGTCGTCCGGATTGCGGTCGGGGTGGAGCTCGAGTGCCTTGTTTCGGTAGGCTTTCTTGAGCTCGCTCGCGCTCACTTCGCGCGAAACCTGGAGGACCTCGTAGTAGTCTGGCTTGTCCATCGCACCTCGCAGCTAAACCTGCGGCCGCAACATAAACACGCTCGGAACCCGGTCAAGGTCCAGTCAACACATGGTCGACCAGAGCCTCCGGAAGCCTGCCTTCGCGTTGGAAGGCCCGCATGTGGAGGATGGGCTCACCGCCGAGCTCGGCCGCCGTACGCCCATTGATCGCTTGAACGTACTTTCGTGGCTCGAACGGAACCAAGTTGGAACCGGACTCGTTGTCGACGCGCTCGAGCAAGGCCATCAGGGCGCGAAGGGAGTTCATCTTCATGTAAGGACAGGTCGCGCACCCGCCGGCGGTCGAGCACCCCTCCCCGGCTGCCACTCCAGGAACGATGCCAAAATCGCTCTCGGGCTCTTGCGCGATCGCCTCGCTCGCAACGGGGAAGATGATCTCGGCAGAGACGTCGGAACCCCCTTCAGACGCGTAGTCTCGAAGCTTGTCCTGCACCTGGCGAACGATCGGAGTGATCATCCCCGCTTCGGTGCCCAGGATGAACCGAAGCTCGGCGCCCTCTCCACGAGCGATCGCCTCGTCGACTTTGCCGAGGACGAACGAGAGGATGTTGGACGTGGAACCGACGACGCCTTCCCCGCGCCGCGCCGCCTCGAGGGCAAGCGCGAACATCTCACCCGGCACCTCGAGGTGTGCCGTCACGAACGCATCGGGGTAGTGTTCGCGCACCGTGTCGACGACTTCCCGCCCGAAGATGTGGTGAACGATGCAGGTGCCCTGCTCGAAGTAGTGAAAGCGCGACAGCAACGCGCGAATCGACGCCCGATCATGTTGCCGGTGCACCTCTCGGATCTGCCGATCGGTCATCTCGGACATGTTGCGAAACATTTCGACGAGGTTCTGCCCCATGTACGTGTCAGGCCCGAACCATACGTGGCCGTCGGGAACCTGGGCCGCCGCTTGGAGCACGGTCTGCACGACGTTCGATGAAGTGCAGGTGATCGTCGGGACCAGGGCATGGGCCTTGGCCTTGGTGATCAAGCTGGTGTTGATGTACACGACGTGCAGCGAGTGCGGTGTTTCGGACGCCTCCGTCAGGTACGCGCCGTAGGCCCGCGCCTCCGCAGACTCCGCGAGGGAGCAGCCGATGGGCTCTTCGGCGACTCGATACACCGGGATGTGCCTGAAGCCCGAGGCGTCGAGCATGGCACGGACATTTTCGCTCATGAAGTCGACACCGAGGACCGCAATCGTGCGCACCCCTTGCTCGGCCATCGCGATCGCGCGGTCGGCCATCGCGAGCGAATCCGACACGTGAATGTGGGGCCAGTCGCACGCCGAGAGCACGCCTTGAAGCTCCGGATCCATATAAAAGTGGGCGACCACTCCCGCGTTCTTCTCTCGGAGGAGGAGGGTAAGGTCCGCAACGAGCTCTCTATCGGGACGCAAGAACGCCGCTTGGGCTTCGGCAAAGGAACCCTGGGGGATCAGAGCATCGGCTGTAATTCGTAGAGAAGGAAACGCGGGGGAGGTCATCTGCGACGAGCTCCTATTTCAGAGTATACCTCCTGCCAGGCGTCCCCTGTGTCAAGCGAACCAGACCAACCGATTCAGACATCGGCATACGTCCACTTCCCATGGTGCGCGCGGAAGTGTCCTTATTGCGACTTCGCGACCGAGCCCGTCAAGGCAAACACGATCCCACACGAGGCCTACGCAGATGCGGTGCTGCGCGAATTGGATTCGCGAGCTGCCGATCTGCAGGGACGGGAGCTCACGTCGGTGTTCTTTGGTGGCGGCACCCCTTCGTTGTGGGGAGCTAATGCCTTGAAGCGTGCGCTCGAGGGAATCGTGAACGCATTCGATCACGTGAGTGACGACATCGAAGTCACGGTCGAGTGCAACCCGAGCTCGCTCACGCGGCGGCATGCGCGCGAGCTTCACGAAGCTGGCGTGGGTCGGCTATCGATCGGTGTCCAATCGTTACGCGACGATCATCTACGGTTTCTGGGCCGCCTCCACGACTCGAAGCAGGCGATCGAGGCTCTAGGGAGCGCCTGCGCGGAAGTGACCCGGGTAAGCGCTGATTTGATGTTCGGGATGCCGGGACAGCAGGATGATGCGTTCAGCGAGGACATCGAGCGGATCGTGGACACGGGAGTGCAACACGTGTCGGCGTACGCGCTGACGATCGAGGAAAAGACCTTGTTCGGATCGCTTCAGAAAGCCGGCAAGCTTCGGGTGGCTCCCGAAGATCGTTACGCCGAGCTCTTCGAGCTGGCGCAACGGTGTTTCGCGGATTTTGGGTGGGAACAATACGAAGTGTCGAACTATGCCCCGGAGGGTGAAGAGTCGCGGCACAACCTTCACTACTGGCGAGGCGGCGCCTACTTGGGGCTCGGCGCAGCCGCGGTAGGCTGCCTCGACCGCGGCCCGGGAGAAGCCTTTCGTTGGCGGAACGAGCCCATCCCACAGCGTTATCTCGCGCAACCGACACCTCAGGTCGAAATCGAAGAGCTCGGGCCGGATGAAATCGTACGCGAAGCGCTCATGCTGGGGCTTCGGACGGCACGAGGCGTGGACCTCGCCGCAACGGAAAGGCGCGCCGGCCAAGACCCGAGGATCGGGCGCGAACACGACCTGGCGCGCGCCATCCAGAAGGGAGACCTCGTAGAAGACGGTGAGTGGCTTCGCGTCCCGCAGGATCGCTGGCTGAAACTTGACGGTATTATCCTAGACCTGTTCTAGACTGCGAAGCGGTGAAGCTGGATTTCGAAGAAGTCGCCGTCGCGGGTTTGGCCAAGTCCTACGGGCCGACGTTGGCGCTGGCGGGAGTAGATCTGAGCTTTGCGCAGGGCACGGTAACGGTCGTGCAAGGCTCGAACGGTTCGGGGAAGTCGACGTTCCTTTGGCTGCTGGCCTTGCTCGCCCACCCCACCCGTGGACACATTCGATACGGCGCCTACGGCACGGACCGAACCGAGGACTTGCACGGGCGGATCGGCTTCGTCGCTCATCAGCTTCACCTCTACCCCGGACTCAGCGGCCATGAGAACCTCGTGTTGGCCGCAAAGCTTCAAGGTATTCCGTACGCCGAAAAGCGCGCCGCCGACCTTGGCGAGGCGCTTTCGCTTTCCGAGTATTGGAAACGGCCCTTGCGCACCTATTCGCGCGGACAAGCGCAGCGGGTCGCCATCGCGCGCGCCTTGTTGCACGAGCCGCGGCTTCTCTTGATGGATGAACCCTCCACGGGTCTCGACGAGCGGTCGACCGAAGCCCTGGTCCGCCTCATCGAACAGGAGAAGCAGGACGGGTCGATCGTGATCATCGTGAGCCACGAAGTGGGCTTCGCGCAGAAGGTCGCCGATCGGGTGCTCCACATGGAGCGAGGCCGAATCGTGGAGCGAAGCCCATGAAGACGCTCCGTCTGGCATGGTTGGTCGCACTCAAGGATCTCCGGCTCGAGCTCCGGACCAAGGAAATCCTCACGTCGACGGGTCTCTTTGCGGTGTTGGTGGTGACTCTCGGCTCGCTTGCTTTCTACACCGATCCGGTGAGCGCTCCGAATATCGCTCCCGGGGTGCTCTGGATCTCGATTCTCTTTTGTGGAATCCTCTTGATCGGCCGAAGCTGGGCGCTCGAGCGCGAGAACGACGCGATCTACAGCCTGCTGCTCGCTCCCATTCCGCGCGCGTCGATCTACATTGGGAAGTCGCTCAGCGCGCTGATCCTGTTGTTCGCAGTCGAGCTGCTGCTCGTGCCGATTTGCCTCGTGTTCTTTCAGATCGATCCGAGTGGCAAGCTGCTACCCCTGCTCGGTTTGGTGGCTCTCGGGTCCGTCGGTTTCGTCGCAACGGCCACGTTGTTTTCAGCGGTGGGGATTCGGACTCGCGCGCGGGATTTGATGCTAAGCGTTTTGGTCTTTCCGCTGGTGGCTCCTGCGCTTCTCGCCGCAGCAGTCGCGACACGGGAGCTCTTTGCCGGCGCGTCATTGCCCGAAGTGCTCGGCTGGATGCGGATCCTGGCGGCATTCGACCTGCTGTTCATCGGCTTTGGCCTGTGGGTGTCGCGCTATCTCCTCGCGGAAACCTAGGCCTCATCGGTACGCGCGGATCAAGTCGAGCGCGACAGGGCTCGACCAATCGAAGGCGCCGTCGAACCGAAGACGAACGACGCCGTCCTTGTCGATGATCCAGGTCTCGGGAAAGAGCTTGGTGCCGAACGCATCGGTGACGACTTTGCGTTGGGCATCGAGGAGGCTGGTGATCTTCGAGCTCCGTGGGATGATCGCCTCCACATCAACCCAGTCGCGATCGGTCGACACCGCAACGACTTCCACATCACCCCAGTCCTCGATGATGTCTGCGAGAAGCTCGATCGTCGGCATCTCTTGGATGCAGGGTCGGCACGTGACTGTCCAGAAGTTCATGACGATGACCTTGCCGCGCTGGTCGGAGAGCTTCCATTCGCCGCCCGACTGCTCGGGCAACGTGAAGTCCGGGGCGAGGAGCGACGCACCGAGATAGTGTGGAACCCCACCTTGGCCGTCCATGAGTTCTTCGAAGCGCGCATTGCCGAGGACGGCGCGAAAAGGCGCTTGGCTGGTCCTCGCGCGCGCGTCGACAACCGCACCCGCAAAAATAAAGACCAAGGGAAAGGCAATCGCGGCCACGATGACCGTAGCGATGATCTCACGTCGCGTCACGGTCGAGGCCTAGCGCTTTTCCGCACCGAGCGAAAGGGGATCGTCGACCTCGGGCGGACGTACTTTTCGCGCCCCGATTCGCACGTATACGCCCTCGTCATCTTCACCCACCGCGTCTGCCATCTTGCTGACCGCGTGATTGTCGAACCGCGCGGGGCAGCGCCCCTCACGCACGATGCACCACAACGCACCTTCGGGCCCCTGGCGAAGCGAGCCCGGGTCGAGTGTTTCCTCGAGCCCGCCCGAGAGGTGAAGCGTGATCTCGTCATTCGTCGCACTGATGTCTTTGACGAAGTATGCGGGGCCCTCGATATCGATGTAGGCCCAGTTGATCGAGTTGCTCAGACAGAAGCGTCCATCCTCGGCGCGGTCTATCCAACTATCGAACGACCGCATCAGGTTGGGATGATCGATGCGGTCCTCGCCATTGAACCAGCGACCTCGCGCGTCGCGACGAATCTGCGTTTCGCGCGTACGACCTTGGAGAAACTGCGCGGGATCGGCGCCCATGACGCAACGGGTACCAGAGATCCGACACTGGGTCGATCCTGCTATGCTCCCGCGCGATGACGAGGAAGAGCCAAAAGCTGGTGGTAGTTTCGAACCGGGGCCCCTATCGTCACGAGTCAACCCGCGGTAAGGAGCGTTGGGTTCGCTCGGCGGGCGGGCTGGTCGCCGCGCTCGACCCGGTGTTGCAAAAGCGCGGCGGCGTGTGGGTCAGCGCGAAGCAGGCCAAAGACTTCGACTCGATCACGGTGGCGGCGCCCCAGCTCGAGTACGACCTCGCGTACATTGCTCTCAAGCGGACCGACGAGCGAGGCTTCTACGAAGGGGTCTCGAACGCGGTCATCTGGCCGGTGCTCCATGGTTTCCCGCCGACGATCCGTGTGGGCGATGCGCCGTGGCCCAACTACGTCAATGCCAACCGAGAGTTTGCGGAGATCACGCTCTCGACGAGCGGCCCTTCCGACCTGATCTGGGTGCAGGACTACCACTTGATGTTGGTCCCGGGCTTCATTCGTGCCAAGCGCGCGAAGGCGCGGGTCGGCTGGTTCTGCCACATTCCGTGGCCGGCGCCCGACACGTTCGGCATCCTTCCCTGGCGCGAGGAGATTCTCGAAGGGCTGTTGGGGGCGGACCTCCTCGGCTTTCACCTTCCCGAGTACGCCGAACATTTCCGGCAATGCGTCGAGCGGTTCACGCCGCATCGGGTCTCGCGCAACGCGATCCAATATCGGAGTCGTACCGTGAAGACCATCGCCGCGCCGATCGGAGTGCCTGTGGACGATCTCCAAGCACTTGCGATCGACCGGGACGTCGAACGTGAAGTCGTCCGTATTCGCCAGGTGATGGGCAACCGCCAGTTGATTCTCGGGGTGGATCGACTCGACTACACCAAGGGAATCCCCGAGCGCCTCGCGGCGTTCGAAAGGCTGCTTCGTCAGGATCGCTCGGCACGAAAGCGATACGCACTGATCCAGATCATGGTCCCCAGTCGGACGGACGTGAAGGCGTATGCCGATCTCAAAGAAGAGATCGACCGCATGGTCGGTGACATCAATGGAAGGTACTCCGAAACAGGCAGCATTCCGATTCACTACCTCTACCGCAATCTAAGTCAGCGGGCGCTGTTTGCGCACTATCGTGCGGCCGACGTCGCTTGGGTCACACCGCTTCGAGATGGCATGAACCTGGTTGCGCACGAGTATACCGCCGCCCGAACCGACGAGGACGGCGTGCTCGTCTTGAGCGAGTTTGCCGGCGCGGCCAAGTACCTCAAGGCCGCCCTGATGGTAAATCCCTACGACGTCGGGGCGACGACAGAGGCCGTACATCGCGCGCTCCACATGAAGCGAGGCGAGATGCGGAAGCGTATGAAGGCCCTGCGGGCCGAGGTGATGCGGCTCGATGTTCATCGTTGGGCGGACAAGTACATCGATGCGCTGGAGGGGGTGTGAGTCTCGTCGATGACCTGTTGGCACTCGATCGCCCGCTCTTGGTGGCCCTCGACGTCGACGGGACAATCGCACCCATCGTCCGAGATCCCGACAAAGCCGCGATCCCAGATGACACGCTTGCGGTCCTGAAAGCGCTCGCCTCGGTGCCTTCGATTGCGCTAGCTCTGATCACGGGTCGCGACCTCGGCTCGCTCTCGCGTATGGAACAGCTCGACGGGATCTGGCGCGGGGTGGAGCATGGCGGCCTCGTCCTTGCTCCCGGTGAGCGATCGCCACGGCAGGAGCTCACCGAAGAGCACGAACATGCGCTTAGGCGTTTCAAGGAGTGGGTGCGCGACCACGCTGAGGACGCGTTCGTCGAGTACAAGCCCCGATCGGTCGCCGTGCACGTGCGCGGAATTGCGGGAACTGACCCGGACCGAGCCAACGCGCTCCTCGACGAGGCGGAAGAGGTCGCCACCCGGTTGGGGCTTCACGTACGCCAAGGGCGGTGCGTTCGGGAAGCCGAAGCGCTCGAGCACGACAAGGGTGAAGCACTTCGGGAGATCTTCGAGCGAAGTGGCGCTCGAAGTACTTTCTTTGTGGGCGACGACGTGACGGACCTTCCCGCGATCGAGTTCGCAAGCAAACATGGGATCGGCGCGTTCGTTCTCTCACGCGAGAAGCCGGAGCCACCGTCCGAGTCGGTCGTCGTGATAGAGAACACGAGAGACGTCACTGTACTGCTCACCGAGCTTTCGCGTCGGCTCACCTAACCGGTGGGCCCCGCCATCGTCCCGTGGTAGAGCCCTCTATGCTCGATCCAGACCTTCGGGAAGTGGTGCGAATCGCGAAGCGGGCGGGCGGTATCTTGATGGACATCTACGCGACGGATTTCAGCATCGCGTACAAGACCAAGTCGGACCCGGTCACCGAGGCCGATACACGCGCAAACACATACATCGTGGAAGAGCTACGCAAAGCCTTCCCTACCGACGGGATCGTCGCGGAAGAGACCGAAGACCACAGCGACGCGCTCAAGGGAGGTCGATGCTGGTACGTCGATCCCCTCGACGGCACCAAAGAGTTCATCGCCAGGAACGGGGAATTCGCTGTCATGCTGGGCTTGGCCATCGACGGCGTATCGACACTGGGAGTCGTCTATCAGCCCCAGCATGACAAGCTCTACGCTGGCATCGTGGACGACGTGGCGTACCTCGAAGAACGGGGCAACCGACGCGAGCTGGCCGTGAGCGACACCACTGACCCGAGCAGGCTCGAGCTCGTGGTTTCGCGCTCACATCGGGGCGAACCGATCGGCGATGTGATGGCGAAACTCGGCATCACGGAGGAAACGAAAAGCGGCTCGGTCGGACTCAAGATCGGCCTCATCGCGGAGCGACGGGCAGACCTGTACATTCACATGTCCAATAAATCGAGCCAGTGGGATGCGTGCGGCCCCGAGGCGGTCTTGAAGGCCGCGGGCGGCCGCTTTAGCAACCTCGGCGGCGGCGCCTATCACTACGGCGGCACCGACCTGCGGAACAACCACGGCATACTGGCTTGCAACGCGGCCGCATATGACGCCGTCTTGCCGGTCGTCCGCGAAGTGGCTCGAGGGGTTGGCCTCATCGAACAGGCGTGAACGTGGCACCGGTCGATTGGGAAGAAAGTTGGAAGAGAGGTGTCACACCTTGGGATGCGGGGCGATCCCCGCCCGTGCTCCGCCGACTGCTGGCCCAAGAGTGTGTCCCCCCAGGACGAGCTTTCGTGCCGGGCTGCGGCGCCGGTTACGATCTCGCGACCCTTGCTCACGTCGACCGCGAAGTCATAGGCCTAGACATTTCGCCCGACGCGCGAGACGCTTTCTTGGAGAAGCATCCGGACTTGCCCGGTCAGGTGTCATACGAGGTCGGGGACTTCTTCGCCTACGACCCACCCTGTGGCTTCGACTTCGTCTGGGACTACACTTTCTTTTGCGCGCTCGACCCCCCGCAACGGAAGCCATGGGCGGAGGTCATGTCGCGCTTGGTGAAGCCAAACGGCGTGCTCGCCACCCTCCTCTTCCCCTATGTGGATCCGATTCTCGATGGTGCCGGTCCGCCGTGGCCGATCAACACCGACTTGGTCCGTGGGTTTGTCGACGACGGATTCGAGCTACTCGACGTGACCGAAGCCGAACACACGCACCCAGGACGCGAAGGTAAAGAGCGCCTCGCGCTGTGGCGTCGCCGAGAGCGGAGCCAAGGCTTAGTTCTCGGGTAAGGGGATCGCCGACCGGCGCCACTCCACTTCCGAGAACCCAATGCGGTAAAGCGCGGTGGCACCCTTTTCGCGAACGCCCACCCACACCTGCGATGAGCCGATCGGGAAGTCGGAGCGCACCATCGGATCGGGCGTACCGTTTCGGTTGTCGTTGCACACCACGCTCCCGTCGGGCTTTCGTACGACCAGAGACACATCCTTACGGGAACGTCCGAGCACGTGAAGCTGAAGGAACGCGGTGTCGGCAACGAGCACGTAGTCGGGCCTTTTAGTAACCCACCCTTTGCACTTTCGGTGAATCGAGCTCGCCGGAACCTCGCCGACAGCGGTGCCTTCGACCACACGGGGGTCAGGGTTGAACCCGGCATGCAGGCGAACCACCCCGAAACGTGACGGCAACTGAAGATTCGGGTCGGACGGCTCGGTCGGCGCTCCCGGAGGAAGCGGCGCTAGCACCTGCGGCGCCTCGGTCTTCTCGGTGCACGCGGCGAGCAGCAGCACTGACCCAAGCGCAACGGCGCAAGCGGCAGAAGACCCCGTCACCCGGTAACGTCTGGATTCGGGCTGCTCGGGGGGATGCTGTCGTGGGCGGCGCCCTTGATGACTTTTTGTGCCAGCGTCGCGAGGCTGCGCGCGCCGCTCTTCTTCAATAGCGAGCGGATTTGGGCCTTGACCGTGTTCTCGGCGACACCGAGCGAGTCGGCGAGCTCCTTGCGCGAAAGCCCATCGACGGAGAGCGTCAAAAGCTCAGTCTCTCGGCGAGTGAGCTTGAGCTGACGGGCCAGGTGCTCGATCCGCTGGCCGATCGCCGCGTCGTCCACGCGCTCTTGCGCAAGCGCCCGCTGAATGAACGGATTCAAGTTATCAGCCGAGGCGGGCTTACACACATACTCCCCGCGCATCGTCTGAACTTTGTTCACTACATCACGATTGAGCTCGCCCGTCAGCACGAGGACAGGAAGCGCCCCGTGAATCTGGCGAATCTCGGCCAGGAGGTCCAAGCCGTATCCGTCGGGCAGAATCAGATCGAGCACGACACCCGTCCATTCTGCGTGGTTTTCGAGCCTGTCACGCGCAGCCGCCATGTTGTGGACCACCTCGACGGGTCCGTGACGGCCAAAGGTGCGAGCGAGAGTACGCGCAAGCGTAGGCTCGTCCTCAACGATAAGAAACCCTCCCGGCATGCGGCGTAAGCTACCCCAGTTGACCCCTTCGGTGGTACCGATTCCGGCTAGCGCATAGGCTTTTTTAACCCCTAACTGGTAAGGTCAGCGCTTTGGACGAGCTTAAACCGAGTAATCTCGATAATTTAGACAAATACTCCCTTTGGGCGAGGATCCGCGCGAGGTCATCCGGTGGGGCGATAAAATCCCCAGTGACTTGACGAGGGGGTTCGGTCGCTTTTGAATGAACGAGCAATGTACGCGGTGGTTATCACCGATGAGGGGGGCGTGCGGCGGCGGCTCGATTTTTCGAAGCCAGAAGTGACCGTCGGGCGGGTCCAGGGAAACGATGTCGTCTTGGCCAAACGCAATGTGTCCAAGCAGCACGCGCGCTTGTCTCTCGAGGGCGAGAAAGCGATCGTGGTCGACCTCAACAGCACGAACGGAACCTGGGTCAACGGTCGCAAGATCACCTCACCCCATCCGTTGAAATCAGGCGACAAGATCTACATTGCCGACTTCATCATCACGCTCGAACCGAGCGAAGGCGACAAGCCCGAGAGCTCAGCATCGGACGGTGTTTCGGAGCCGCCTCTCCTCCGGAAGAAGTCATCGTTGCGGGACAACGCGTCGAGCTCGTCCGAGCAATCGATACCGGTAAAGTCGTCGATGCCGGTAAAGTCCTCGATGCCGGTGAGGTCGTCGATGGCCTCGAGGGCTAGGAGCGGCCGCACTAAAGACGTTTTGAAGACCAGCCTGCCCCCTCGCCTCGAGCGCAGGCGAACGGACGAGGCTCAGCTTCCAAAGGAGGGTGCACTCGCCGAGGATCCTCTTGACGAGCTGATGTCCCGCCTGGCCGAGAGAATCGACGTCCACGATCTCGATCCTGCCTCGATGAAGGACCAAGAACGCTGGTCGGCTGCCCGCGCGGCGATCGCAGAAACGTTTCTCGCGATGCAGACCGACGGATCGGTCAACGCGGAAGTCGACATGCGGCAGGTCGCGCACACTGCACTGCATGA
>Ga0255058_10000631_pt1 | contig 20350 bp, 12 predicted proteins | sample Cases_109_9_MG_FD_188637 | JGI IMG/M metagenome (GOLD analysis project Ga0255058, IMG submission 188637) | Seawater microbial communities from Amundsen Gulf, Northwest Territories, Canada - Cases_109_9 | ecosystem: Environmental > Aquatic > Marine > Gulf | place: Canada: Northwest Territories... | reverse complement strand
AAAACCGTAAGTTTACGCGTGCCGCCATCCGCAAGCTCAAGGCCGCGGGCCTCGACTACCTGCCGATCGACTTCTCCGAGGTCATTGGCAAGGTGGCCGCCGAAGACGTCATCGACGAGGACACGGGCGAGATCCTCCTCGCCGTCAACGAAGAGGTCACCGAGACGCGTATCGACGCGCTTCGTGAGGCTGGCATCAACGAGTTCAAGGTGCTCTTCATCGACGGTCTCAACGTCGGCTCGTACCTCCGTGACACGCTCCTAGCTGACAAGGTCCAGTCGAAGGATGAGGCGATCCTCGAGATCTACCGTCGCCTTCGCCCCGGCGACCCGCCGACGCTCGATACCGCGCGCAACCTCTTCAATAATCTTTTCTTCAACCCCGAGCGCTATGATCTGAGTCAGGTGGGCCGTCTCAAGCTCAACTACAAGTTCTACCGAGACGTCGACCAAGACAACACGCCGGCACTCGACCACACGGTGCTCACCGACACAGACATCTTGGACACGGTGAAGAACCTCATCGAGCTCAAGAATGGGCGTGGCTCGGTCGACGACATCGACCACTTGGGTAACCGCCGTGTTCGCGCGGTCGGCGAGTTGATGGAGAATCAATATCGCATCGGCCTCGTCCGGATGGAGCGCGCGATCAAAGAGCGCATGAACATGTCTCAAGAAATCGAGACGCTCATGCCGCACGATTTGATCAACGCGAAGCCGGTGAGTGCCGTCGTCAAGGAGTACTTCGGTTCGAGCCAGCTCTCGCAGTTCATGGACCAGACCAATCCGCTGAGCGAGGTGACGCACAAGCGGCGTCTGTCCGCGCTCGGCCCCGGTGGTTTGACCCGTGAGCGCGCGGGTTTCGAGGTTCGCGACGTTCACACGACGCACTACGGTCGCATTTGCCCAATCGAGACGCCGGAAGGCCCAAATATCGGCCTTATCGCGTCCCTTTCGACCTATGCGCGGGTGAACGAGTACGGCTTCGTCGAGACACCTTACCGTCGGGTCGAGGATGGCGTTGTGCGTGACGACCAAGTGCGTTGGTATTCCGCCCTCGAGGAAGAGGGGCACTACATCGCGCAGGCGAATGCGATCATCGACAAGGTGTCCCACAGGCTCGAAGGTCAGCTCATCAGCGCGCGCTTCAACGGCGAGTTCTTGATGGTTCCGCCGAACAGTGTGCAGTTGATGGATGTGTCGCCGAACCAGCTGGTGTCGGTCGCTGCATCGTTGATTCCGTTCCTCGAGCATGATGACGCCAACCGTGCCTTGATGGGCTCGAACATGCAGCGACAAGCTGTTCCCTGTGTGCGTACGCAAGCTCCGATCGCCGGTACTGGCATCGAGGCTCGAGTCGCGCGCGACTCGGGTGTTTGTGTGGTGGCGCGGCAGGACGGTGTCGTCGAGTCGGTTGATGCAACGCGCATCGTCGTCAAGGCCGAGGGCGTTGCGGGCGCGTTCCCCGACATCTACCGCCTCAACAAGTTCCAGCGTTCGAACCAGAACACCGGGTACAACCAGACACCGATCGTCCGACCTGGAGACCGTGTGAAGGAGGGCGACGTCATTGCCGACGGGCCGAGCACTGACCGGGGTGAGCTCGCACTCGGCCAGAACGTGATCGTCGCGTTCATGCCATGGGGCGGGTACAACTTCGAAGACTCGATTCTACTCTCCGAGCGGATCGCGAAGGACGACGTCTACACCTCGGTGCACATCGAGGAGTTCGAGTGCGTTGCGCGTGATACCAAGCTCGGCAAGGAAGAGATCACTCGGGACATCCCGAATGTCGGCGAGGAGGCCCTCAAGGACCTCGACGAATCCGGCATCGTGCGCATTGGCGCAGAGGTGAACTCCAGCGACATCTTAGTCGGCAAGATCACGCCGAAGGGTGAGACGCAGCTCTCTCCCGAGGAGAAGCTGCTCCGTGCGATCTTCGGCGAGAAGGCCGGCGATGTCCGTGACACCTCGCTCAAAGTGCCGCCTGGGGTGACCGGCATCGTCATCGATGCCCGCGTGTTCGCGCGAAAAGGCACCGAGAAGGACGAGCGCTCGCTCCAGATCGAGGAGGCCGAGCGGGCCAAGCTCGAAAAAGACATGGCGGTCGAGATCAAGATCGTCCTCGATTCCGCGCACGACCGCGTCCGGAAGTACTTCGTCGGTAACACGGCGACTGCCAAGCTCGTCGAAGACAAGGGCAAAGAGCTCCTCGCCAAGGGCGCGAAGATCGGCAACGCGGACCTCGACGAGATCCCGCACAAGTACTGGGCGCACATCGAGGTCGACAAGGACAAGGATAAGACCGACGCAATTCTCGAGCAGGTCGACGATCAGGTCGACGCGGTCAAGATGCTCTTCCAGGAGAAGATCGACAAGCTCGGCAAGGGCGACGAGCTTCCTCCTGGCGTCATCAAAATGGTCAAGGTCTATGTTGCCATCAAGCGCAAGCTTCAGGTTGGCGACAAGATGGCGGGCCGCCACGGGAACAAGGGTGTCGTCAGCCGGATCCTTCCAGAAGAAGACATGCCGTACCTCCCGAATGGCAAGCCGGTCGACATCGTCCTGAACCCCCTTGGCGTTCCGAGCCGAATGAACGTCGGACAGATTCTCGAGACCCATCTCGGATGGGCCGGCTATCTACTGGGCAATCAACTCCAAGAGATGGTCGAGCAGAAGGCGTCGGCCGAGGCGCTCCGTGAGCGCATCCGGGCGATCTTCAAGACGGGTGACATCGTGAAGGTGTTGGATTCCCTACCGGACGACGAGGTCGCGGAGTTCGCCAAGACCTGGAAGTATGGTCTCCAGCTCGCGACGCCTGTTTTCGATGGTGCGAGCGAGACGGAGATCAAAGAGCTCCTGAACCTTGCCGGCGTGCAGGACAACGGTCAGACGGTGCTGTTCGACGGGCGCACAGGTGATGCGTTCCACCAGGACGTCACGGTGGGCATCATGTACATGCTCAAACTGCACCACTTGGTCGACGACAAGATCCATGCGCGAAGCATTGGTCCTTACTCGCTGGTCACGCAGCAGCCGCTTGGTGGTAAAGCGCAGTTCGGTGGCCAGCGGCTCGGTGAGATGGAGGTCTGGGCGATGGAGGCTTACGGCGCCGCGTACGCGCTGCAGGAGTTCCTCACTGTCAAGTCGGATGACGTGCAGGGCCGTACGCGCATGTACGAATCGATCGTGAAGGGGGACTACACGCTCGAAGCCGGCCTACCAGAGAGCTTCAACGTCCTCATGAAGGAGCTTCAGGCGCTTTGCTTGAACGTCGAATTGGTGGAGTCGAGTCAACTGGCGCGCAGGTCAGATGACGTGCTTGCTGCGGAGGAAGAGTAAGTCATGAAGGATATCTTCAGCTTCTTCGAAAAACCGAAAGATCCGCTGGCGTTTTCAGCGATTCGGATTTCGTTGGCGTCGCCAGAAAAGATCCGCGAGTGGTCACACGGCGAAGTGAAAAAGCCCGAGACCATCAACTACCGTACGTTCAAGCCCGAGCGGGACGGCCTCTTTTGCGCGAAGATCTTCGGGCCCGTCAAGGACTACGAGTGCATCTGTGGCAAGTACAAGCGCATGAAGCATCGCGGTATCGTCTGCGAAAAATGCGGCGTCGAGGTGATTCAAAGCAAGGTGCGTCGCGAGCGCTTAGGCCACATCTCGTTGGCGACGCCCGTTGCGCACATCTGGTTCTTGAAGAGCCTTCCCAGCCGTATTGGCGCGATCCTCGATATCACACTCAAGGATCTCGAGCGCGTCCTCTACTGTGAGAGCTACGTGGTGCTCGACCCTCGGGAGACCCCACTCGAGCGCGGCGAGATCCTCACTGAGGATCACTACCACGACATGCTCGACGAGTATGGCGACGACGCCTTCGATGCCAGAATGGGCGGCGAGGCGGTGCTCGAGATGCTGCGCGATCTGGACGTGCACGCGATGGCGGAGCAGCTTCGTTTGGACCTCAGGGAGGCTACCAGCGAGGCGAAGCGCAAGAAGCTCGCCAAGCGGCTCAAGGTCGTCGAGGCATTCCGCAACTCGGGTAACCGCCCCGAGTGGATGATGCTCTCCGTGATTCCGGTGTTGCCTCCGGACCTTCGTCCGTTGGTTCCGCTCGATGGCGGCCGCTTCGCGACGTCCGATCTGAACGACCTCTATCGTCGTGTCATCAACCGAAACAATCGTCTGAAGCGGCTCATGGAGCTCAACGCGCCGGAGATCATCATCCGGAACGAGCGGCGCATGCTGCAAGAGGCCGTGGATGCGCTCTTCGACAATGGCCGCCGCGGCAAGACCATCACCGGTCCGAACAAGCGTCCGCTGAAATCGCTGTCCGACATGCTCAAGGGTAAGCAGGGCCGTTTCCGACAGAATCTGCTTGGCAAGCGAGTCGACTACTCGGGTCGTTCGGTCATCGTCGTTGGCCCCGCTCTGCGTCTGCACCAATGTGGCTTGCCGAAGAAGATGGCGCTCGAGCTCTTCAAGCCGTTCATCTACAACAAGCTCGAAGAGCGCGGCTACGTCACGACCATCAAGAGCGCGAAGAAGCTCGTCGAAAAGGAAAAGCCCGAGGTTTGGGATATCCTCGAAGAGGTCATCACAGAGCACCCAGTGATGCTCAACCGCGCTCCGACCCTCCACCGACTTGGCATTCAGGCCTTCGAGCCCGTGCTGGTCGAGGGGAAGGCGATCCGACTTCACCCGCTCGTTTGCACCGCTTTCAACGCAGACTTCGACGGCGACCAGATGGCGGTCCACGTGCCGCTTTCCGTCGAGGCACAGATGGAGACCCGCGTGCTCATGATGAGCACGAACAACATCCTCTCGCCCGCGAGCGGTCGCCCCATCATCAATCCCACCCAGGACATCGTTCTCGGTCTCTACTACATGACGCGCGAGAGGCAGTTCGGGAAGGGCGCCTACCGTGATGGCCAAGAGAAGGACGGCATCTTCACGGGGATCTTCGCGTCGTCCGACGAGGTCCGCATGGCCTACGATCAGGGCGAGGTCGGGCTGCACTCGCGCATTCGGTACCGCTACGCCGGCGAGATCCACGACACCACGGTCGGCCGCGTTCTCGTGAGCGACATTCTTCCGGACGGGATGGAGTTCCCCTCGGTGAACAGGGTGCTCGACAAGAAGTCGTTGAGCTCGCTGATCGACGAGTGCTATCGAGCGAGCCGCAACAAGAACACTGTTCTCTTGGCGGACCGCCTTCGTACGATGGGGTTCGAGATGTCGACCCGTGCAGGGATTTCGATCTGCATGGACGACATGATCATCCCCGACTCGAAGGAGGAGGTGCTCAAGGAAGCGCAGCAGGACGTGGCGACCGTCGTCGAGCAGTACCAGGAAGGTCTTATCACGGATGGTGAGCGATACAACAAGGTCGTCGATATCTGGGCAGAAGCGTCCGACCAGGTTGCCCGCGACTTGATGGACGCGATCGGCGCCGACGAAGTCGTCAATCCGGAGACCGGCGAAAAGACGACGCAGCCGAGCTTCAACTCGATCTTCATGATGGCCGACTCCGGCGCTCGTGGCTCGAACCAGCAGATTCGTCAGCTAGCAGGCATGCGAGGCCTGATGGCCAAGCCGTCTGGCGAGATCATCGAGACGCCCATCACGGCGAACTTTCGTGAGGGGCTGACCGTGTTGCAGTACTTCATCTCGACACACGGTGCGCGAAAGGGTCTAGCGGACACCGCCTTGAAGACGGCCAACTCGGGTTACCTCACGCGCCGACTGGTCGATGTCGCGCAGGACTGCGTCATCACCGACTTCGACTGCGAGACCCTCGACGGTATATGGGTGAGCAAGCTCGAAGAGGGTGGCGAGGTCGTCACGCCGCTCGGCGAGCGTGTTCTCGGTCGCATCGCGCTCGAGGACATCACCGACCCCGTCACCGACGAGGCACTCGTCGAGGCCAACCAGGAGATCAACGAGGTTCGCGTTGCCCGTATCGAGGCGGCCGGCATCGAGCGCGTGTTGATCCGCTCCGTGTTGACCTGTCAGACACGTCGGGGCGTGTGCGTGATGTGCTACGGCCGAGATCTGGGTCGCGGGTACGAGGTAAACATTGGCGAGGCCGTGGGCATAATCGGTGCCCAGTCGATCGGCGAGCCGGGTACACAGCTCACCATGCGGACGTTCCACATCGGTGGTGCGGCGGCACGCGGTAGGATCGAGCAGAGCTCCATCGAGGCGCGATCAGCCGGCATCGTGAAGTTCGACAACGCCAAGTTCATCACCAAGGGCGACGGAATGGTCGTCGTCATGAACCGTCATGGTGCAGCGACGGTCGTCGACGAATCCGGTCGAGAACGTGAGCACTTCACTTTGACGTACGGCGCGTTCGTCAAGGTGAAGGAAGGGGATCGGGTCGAGCGAGGCACGATGCTCGCCGAATGGGACCCGTACGCCATTCCGATCCTCACCGAGGTCTCCGGTACCGTGAAATACGGCGACGTAGTCGAGGCGGTCACGATGGAGGAAAAGCTCGACGAGGTAACCGGTCTGTCTCGACGCGTCATCATCGAAGCCCGTGACCCGAGTGCACGTCCTCGTGTTTCGATCAAGGACCCGAAGACGGGAGAGACCCAGACGACCGGAGTTGGCCAGAACATGGCTCGGTACTTCCTGCCCGTCGGCGCCAACATCATCCCAACGGATGGTGCGACCGTCGAAGCGGGTGAGATCGTCGCCAAGATTCCTCGCGAGACCACGAAGACCAAGGACATCACCGGCGGTCTGCCGCGCGTTGCCGAGCTTTTCGAGGCGCGCAAGCCCAAGGATCACGCGATTATCAGCGAGATCGACGGCATCGTCACCTTTGGTAAGGACACCAAGGGCAAGCGAAAAGTCATCATCACGCCGGAGGTCGGTGAGCCGAAGGAGTATCTGATCGCCAAGGGCAAGCACCTCACCGCGAAGGATGGTGACCACGTGCGTGCCGGTGAGCCCTTGATGGACGGTCCTGCAAACCCGCACGACATCCTCAAGGTAAAGGGCGAAAAGGAGCTTGCAGCCTGGTTGGTCGACGAGATCCAACAGGTCTACCGACTACAGGGCGTTGCGATCAACGACAAGCACATCGAAGTCATCGTCCGACAAATGCTGCGACGCGTGCGGATCAAGGAGACGGGCGACACTCGGTTCCTTCCGGATGAGCAGGTCGAGAAGACGGCGTTCGAACGTGAGAACGAGCGCGTCATTGCCAAGGGCGGACAGCCTGCCGTGGCGGAGCCGCTCTTGCTCGGTATTACGAAGGCGTCTCTGTCGACCGACTCGTTCATCAGCGCGTCCTCGTTCCAGGAGACCACCAAGGTGCTCACCGAGGCCGCCATCAGCGGCAAGGTCGATGAGCTTCGAGGTCTCAAAGAGAACGTCATCATGGGCCGCCTGCTTCCAGCGGGAACTGGCCTCGGCGCCTACAACAAGATCGACATGGTCGTTGCGGATGACGCCGTGAAGCCCATCGTGCCTGCACCCGCCGTTCTCGAGCCGGAGCCCGTGGCGGCTGCTGCCTCTGAAGAGTAGTAGGGTCGGGGAATCGAGAGATCTCCTCGGTCGGTTCTCGGGCGGGACAACCCCGCCTGGGCCGTCGCCTCACGCTCGAACTAGCGGCCCCGCGTCAATTCGTCTGACCAACGCGGGCGCACCCGTGTAGAGTTGGTGGATGGAAGCTCCGAAGAAGGGTTATCTGTTCGAGGCCGATGAGCATCGGGCACTCCGAGAGCAGATCCGTCGATTCGCTGCTGCGGAGATCGCCCCGCACGCCCACGCCTGGGAGGAGGCGAACGAGTTCCCGCGGGAGCTCTACCAGCGCGCAGCGAAGGCTGGGTTCTTGGGCGTCGGGTATCCTGAGGAGCTCGGTGGCAATGGCGGGGACCTCACTCACGTGCTGTGTGCTGCCGAAGAGATGGTTCTGGCCGGCAAGTCGGTAGGCACCCTGGTGGGTCTCGGTAGCCTCGGTATCGCGCTACCGCCGATCATGAAGTTTGGCACCGACGACCAGAAAGAGCGCTTCGTCGGGCCTACACTCGCTGGAGACAAGGTCTCGGCCCTCGGCATTACCGAGCCGGGTGGTGGAAGCGACGTAGCCGCCGTCCGAACCAAAGCGGTGCGAGATGGTGACCACTACATCGTCAACGGCGCCAAGGCCTTCATCACCTCCGGTTGTCGCGCGGATTTCATCACGACGGCCGTGCGTACGGGCGGGGAGGGCCACGGTGGAATCTCGATGCTCGTGATCGAGAGCGACACCCCCGGATTCAGCGTCTCCAACAAACTCAAGAAGACGGGCTGGTGGGCGAGTGACACTGCCGAGCTCGTCTTCGAAGATTGCCGCGTGCCCGTTCGTAACCTCATCGGTCAGGAGGGAAGTGGCTTCATGATGATAATGATGAACTTCGTGACCGAACGACTCTTCATGGCGGGCCAGTGTGTCGCGATAGCCGAGCTCGCCTACCGGGAGTCGGTGGCTTACTCCAAAGAGCGGCATGCCTTCGGGAAGAATCTGGCGGGATTTCAGGTCATCCGCCACAAGCTCGCCGACATGGCGACGCGGATTGCCGCAGCCCGCGCGCTTACCGGTGAATGCGTCACTCGCTACCTCGACGGTGAGCAGACCCCCTCGCTTGCGGCAATGGCCAAGAACACCGCGACCGACATGTGTTCGTTCGTTTGCGACCAGGCGGTCCAGATTCACGGCGGCTACGGCTACATGCGCGAATACGTCGTCGAGCGCCTATACCGTGATGCTCGCCTCTACCCCATTGGCGGCGGCACCCGCGAGATCATGAACGAGATCATCAGCAAGGTAGAAGGCTACTGAGCGTGTCCCCCTAGGAGGATGCCGCGTTCGAGGGCATCGGCGATCACGGTGGAGAGTTTCTCGACGAAGACGGGGCCGATTTCGGTGTTATGGGCGGCCGCTACTTCTTGGACGGTTTCGGTAACGGGTTTGTCGGCGCGTGCCCAGGCCTCGAAGAGGCTCGCGGCGATGGGATTGAGCGTCCACGGAATCGGCTTGTGGTTCTTGTCGCGGTAGACACAGAGGATGGTTGGCTCTTCTTCGTAGCCCGAGGGCGGGGTAGGCGTTTGATGCACCGGATACGAAAGCCGAAGCACCTTGAACGCGGGGTTGACGATGGGTAACCGGTCGAACGTAAACTCCCCCGTCGGGACACGATTCTGCGGTGCATATCGCACGTTCCATGCGGTGATTTCGTACTGCGCCAGGTCCGAGAGCCATGCGGGCCCTTGGTCGCGCCAGCGTGGAATCGCGAACTCGAATAGTTCGCGCGGAACGTAGCGGAAGTATCTCGTTTTGGGACCGCCTGTTGCCAGCCACTCATCGATTGTATGTCCGAAAGTCTCGCTTCCAACGGTGCGCTTGGTGCGAGCCAACGCGACGCCAACCACATTGACGAGCCGATCGCGTACTAGATCGCGGTAGATGAGCCACCGTTCCTTGGATCCCAACGCCGCCAGATCGGCCTCGCTCGGCTCGAGATCGAAACAAACCCTTTGCATTGCTTTGACCTGGTCAGCTAGCACGTTTTTCTCCGGTCGCGCGCTCGTAGATCGTCCAGAGCTCGTCGATCTCAGTCAACAGCTCGTCCAAAGCTGGGATGTTGTTGTCGCGTTCGAGCAACACGGGAACGGGCCCGATCCTTCGCAGCGCATGTTCGAGCAGTTCGTAGACGTCGTTCGGTACCGGCTCAGCGTGAGTATCGATTCGAAGCCCGTCGTCCCGCACCAAGTGGCCGGCCACGTGAATCTGGACCACTCGATCCGCTGGGATCTTGTCGATATAGGCCTTGGAGTCGAACCCGAAGTTCCGAGCGTTTACATAGATGTTGTTGACGTCCAACAAGAGCTTGGCGTCGGCCCGCTCGAGGACTTCGATGACGAAGTCAGCTTCCTCCAATCCGTTGGGGCCTTGAGGCGCGTAGTAGCTGACGTTTTCGAGCGCGATGGGCAGGCCAACCGCGTCCCGCACCTCGGAAATGCGCTGCGCAGACGTAGCCACGGCCTCGTCGGTGAAGGGCAACGGTAGAAGATCGTGGAAGAAATGTGCATCCGCTGCGCCAATGCAAAGGTGCTCGCTGTGCCACGGAACCTCGAGGTCCTTCAGAAAGCTGTGAAGGTCGCTTAGATAGCCCTCGTCGAATGGTTCGAGTGCGCCAAAACAAGTGGACAGCCCGTGCGTGACGACCGGCCAATCTTCTCGGGCGAGATCCAAGATCTCTGCGTAACGCCCACCGCGGTCGACGTAGTTTTCTGGATGCACCTCGACCCACGAAACGTTCTTTGGGCGTCGCTCGAGGAGCTCCGTAGCCAAGTCGTACCGAAGGCCGAGTCCAATTCCGCGTATCTTCTGAGTCATTTCCAAACGAAAAGCCGCGACGACAATTGCCGCCGCGGCCTGTTACATCATGCTGCCCGTCGGGCAGCGCGAGCCTTTGAATTGGTTGGTGCCGCCGCGGCCTCAGCCGCAGCTACCTTCACCACAGGAGGCCTCAGCCGCTTCCTCGGCGTCCCCCGCTGCTTCCTCGGCGTCCCCCGTTGCTTCCTCAGCCTCAGCTGCTTCCGCGTCAGCCGCTGCCGCTTCCGCGCCGGCCGTGACCTCAGCCGCATCCGGGCCGTCGTCCGACTTGCATGCTGCGGTCACACTGAGTGCTACCGTAGCCATTGCGATGATCGTGTGCTTGAGTGCTGAATTCATGTGTCTCTACCCTCTTTCCTTCAAGTGCATTGCCAGGCAGTGAGCCACTGCAGGACGCTGCAATGCGGCGATAGGGACCAGTCCCACAACCCCCGCCTTTCGCAGGGAACGCTAGCGAAACGATTGCCGCGTCGCAAACTAAAAGAGTGGCGGGCATAGAGTGAGGTGTACGCTCTAGCCGGCTCGATGTTTCGTCCGGCGGCTCGACGGTCGTCTGTATCATTCCTCCATAAATACTGAATAAATTACAAGGACTTACGGGATGTTCGAAAACTGGAAACTCGTTGCGTTCGTTGCGCTCGTGGGGTGCGCCCACGGGGCGCCCCCGCGCGCTGCCGTCGATGTCGACCCCACGGCCCGATACGAGGTTACAATCTTTGACAACTTGGACGGTGCGAAAGTCCGCGCTTGCTTCGAGGGGTTCGTCCTGAGCCACCTCTCGCCCGTGGACAGTGAAGCAGCCCGCGCCATGGGGGCCGCCAGTTCCGATCGCGGTGCCCTCGAGGTACGCGCCGGTCGGATCGAGCTACCGGCCCCGGAGAGTTCGGTTTGCGTTTCGTACGAGACACGCTTCGTCGATGAGGTGTTTCGCACCCGGGACTCACGCGCTGTCATCGTGTCCCAAAGCGAATGGCTGTGGCGCCCGGAGCCCTTTCCGTCTGACCTCGATGCGTCTATCTCGTTTTCCTTGCCTTCAGGCGCGCGCGCCTCTCTGCCCTGGACGGGCAATGGCGTAGCGTACCAGCTCGACGAGGACGCGTTTTACCGAAGCGGCTACAACGTCTTCGGGGTCTTCTCCGAAGAACGCTTCTCCGTCGGCGACACATCGGTCACGGTTGCCCGTCTGGGACCCCAGCCCGCAGACGAGGTTGTCCGTCAGTGGCTCACGCGTGCGATCGGCACGGTGGCATCGGTCGGGGGTGAGCTCCCGGTGAAAAGGCTCCACTTCGTCATCGTCCCGGTGGATGGAATGGACCGCCCGGTCGCCTTTGGGATGGTTCGTCGTGGGGGGGGTATATCGGTCCTGCTGATTACTTCGACCACGGCGGAGGCCCATGAGCTCGAGGCGGATTGGGTCGCCATTCACGAGCTCTCTCATCTTTGGATCCCGCGCCTCTACCGTGAGGATCGGTGGCTCACGGAAGGCATTGCTACCTATCTGCAAGAGGTCTTGCGCGCTCGGTGTGGTCTTCAAAGCGCAGCGGTCTCTTGGAAGCGCATTCGCGACGGACTCGAACGCGGTCGTCGTTCCGGCACCGGCCGCATTCTGACCAGTGAAAGTCGCGACATGAATCGCACGGGCGCGTACTTTCGAGTTTACTGGGCAGGGACCGCCTTCGCGCTCGAAGCCGACCTACGATTGCGACGCGAGAGTCGCGGAGAAATGACGTTGCTGCGCGCCCTCGACCTCGCACAGCCCCGACTGTCGGGCGACCTCGCCGATGCAGAGGAAGTCCTCACCGTCCTCGATGAGGTGAGCGGCTCGGATTTCCTGGTTGAGCTCGGCGCACGTTACGCTTCCAGTGCGCGTTTCCCTACCACGCGCCTTCTCGATGACCCTGCAAGCAAACGAATCCGGCAGCAGATCATGAAGCTCGAGCCCAATGGTTGCGTCAGGTCTAGCGCCGAATCGTCTCGATGATTCGGTCGCGTGGCTCGGGCCTCGTCTTGCCGATCTCGAAGCATGGGAGAACGCGTTTCGCCCCACCCTCGAGTCGGGACCGTTTGGAGGAGTAGAGCGTCGCGAGCTCTTGGCCGGTCCTGACCCTATCGCCGCGGCGCACGTGTAGTCGAATCCCCGCCCCAGGGTCGACCGGATCCTCCGTTCGTGTTCGTCCTGCTCCTAAACCCATCGATGCGTAACCGAGCTCGAGTGCGTCGATCTCACGGATGTAGCCCCGCTTGGGCGCCGCCACGGTCAGCCGATGGCGAGCCACGCGCAGGCGATCTGGCTCGTCGACCACTCGGACGTCACCGCCTTGAGCCCCAACGATCGCCTGCATCTTGCGGAGCGCCGCGCCGTCTCTCAAGACAGCTTTCTGACGTCGCACAGCTTCGGCTTTCGACTTCGTGAGCCCTGCCATCCGAAGCATCTCCGCCCCGAGGGCGAATGTAATCTCCCGCAGATCCTCGGGACCTCCATCGTGTAAGACCTCTAGCGCCTCGATCGTCTCGACTGAGTTACCGATCGTGTACCCGATCGGGCTGCTCATGTCCGTGAGCAAGGCCGAGACTCGTTTGCCCGCGAGTCGACCGACCCGTACCAGACTGCGAGCCAGCTCCCTGGCCGAGGATAGATTCTTCATGAAAGCGCCGCGTCCGACTTTGACGTCGAGCACAAGGCCGTCGATGCCCACCGCAAGCTTCTTCGAGAGGATGCTTGCGGTGATCAACGGAATCGACTCGACTGTCCCCGTGACATCGCGAAGGGCGTAGAGGCGGCGATCCGCCGGCGCGAGGTTGCCGGTTTGCCCGATGAGGGCACAACCGATCTTCCGTAGTTGTGCTCGAAATTCCTTCACGGATAGGTCGACGCGAAAGCCAGGAATGGCCTCGAGCTTGTCGAGCGTTCCGCCGGTGTGCCCCAGCCCTCGCCCGCTCATCATCGGGACCGCCACGCCACAGGCAGCCATGATCGGGGCCAGGCAGATGCTCACCTTGTCGCCGACACCTCCGGTCGAGTGCTTGTCGACCTTTGGAGCGGCGATGCCTGTCAAGCGCAGCACCTTGCCGCTGTCACGCATGGCCAGGGTCAGCGCCACGGTTTCTTCGAAGCTCATGCCCTCGAAATAGACCGCCATTGCAAGCGCGCTCATTTGGTAGTCGGTTACCGACCCATCCACGAAGCCCGAGATTAAAGCTGCGATCTCGTCTTCCGCCAGGCTGCCACCATCTCGCTTACGGATGATGAGCTCCGGGACCGACAGCGATGGTTTTCGAGTTGGCACTACGACTTGCGCCGGGGCCGCCGGCCCTTTTTCTTGGCGCCGCTAGATCGCTGCCTCTTCCGTGCTTGTGTAGGGGCCTCCGCTACATCGTGACGGATGAGTGAGCCGATGACGTTCCGTTCCTGCACATTCGCTTCTTCGACCCGTACCGAGACGGGATCGTTCATCGTGAAGATCTTTGTCGTTCGCGCGCCGATTAGTCGAACGCCCAAGTCGTCCAGCTCGAAGGTATCGTCGAGCTGTTCGAACGGAAGCAATACGCTCACGAAGGGGTCATCGATCTGCACGTAGATCCCGAAGGGTGCGAAGCCACCTATTCGGCCTTCGAAAGTCTCTCCCAAGTGGTCCTGCATGTAGATTGTGCGATAGACGTCGAGGACGTCCCTTTCCACGATCATCGCTTTTCGTTCGAGCTCGCTCGCTTGTGCGGCGAATCGCTGTAGGCGTGGACGGAGTGAGGCGGCATCCAGACTTCGGTCGCGAATCATGTCACGGAGGATTCTGTGCACTAGAAGATCCGGGTACCGGCGGATCGGTGAGGTGAAGTGCAAGTAGTCTTTCGCCGCTAACGCAAAGTGCCCAACGGTTGGGTCCGTGTCATAGATCGCCTGTTGCATCGCTCTGAGCAGGAGGTACCGAAGCAGCGGAGCTTCGTTCGTCCCGTCGATCCGTCTGAGAAACTTACTGAGCTGCTTCGGGGTTGCCGCGGCCTCTTCGTCAAGCTCATAGCCGAACGACTTGGCAACCTGACAAAACATGGAAATGCGTTCGGGATCCGGTTTTCCGTGGACTCGGAATACCCCCGGAGCAGCATGGCGTTTAAGATGCGCCGCCACGACCTCGTTCGTGATCAACATCATGTCTTCCACGATTTGATACGCCTGGCGAATCCCCGGGTCTTTGCGTGACTGGACGATCGCTTCGGGCTCTCCGTTGGCGTCGAGGACGACCTTGGGCTCCGGCAAATCGAAATCGAGAGCGCCCCGCTTCAACCGACGTTGGCGAAGACGCTGCGACAGGTCGAGGAGAACCTCGAGCGTGTTGACCCGTTTTTCGGCTGCCGGCTCGTGAGGGCCGTGGCTCGTGAGCCCGAGGGCGCGCGCGACACCGTCGTACGACAACTTGCCGTGCGACCGCATCACCCCTTCGAAAATTCGGTGCGACGTCACATGGGCCTTGGAATCGAGTCGCATCTCTACGGCCATGCACAAGCGGTCTCGATTGGGAATCAGAGAAGCTAGGTCGGTGGATAGCTCGGGCGGTAGCATCGGAATCGCGCGATCGGGCAAGTAGATGCTGTTACATCGGGCGATGGCCTCGCGGTCCATCGCGCTTCCCTCGGTCACGTAGTGCGAAACATCTGCGATTGCGACGAGGAGTCGAAAGCCATCGTGCTCGCGCTTGACCCAAATCGCATCGTCGTGGTCACGCGCAGTCTGTGGGTCGATGGTGACCAGGTCGATGTCCCGGAGATCGACGCGACGCTTCAACACACTCTTGTCGACGCGCGCGGGAAGGGCAGCTGCCTCGAGCAGCACGTCTTCGGGGAACTCCTCTCGGATTCCGTCACGGATCTTGATCTTCTCGACCTCGATTCGCGCTACGCCCTCGGCTCCGAGGACCTCTAGAATGCAAACCTCGGGGCGATCTTCGCGCTCTTGGGGGAAGCGCACGATTTCCGCCAACGCGACCTTGCCCCTCGCGCCTCGCTTCGGAGCCTTCCCGACCACTCGCATTGGGGTGCGAAGGCGCTCGTCATCCGGCTCGAAAACCACCCCGCGACCGCGTGGGTGGAGCGTTCCGGTCACTCGCGCCGAACGCCGTTCGACGATTCCTACGACGTGCCCTTCGCGACCCTTCGGGGATGGCCTCGCACGTACTTGCACTCGGTCGCCGTGAAGAGCGGGGCCCACTGCATCGGGAGGGATGAAGACATCGGGTTCTCCGTCGTACAGGTTCACGAAGCCATAGCCCTTGGGAGTCATGGTCAGCCGACCTTCGAGCATGGGAGACCCCGCAGTAGCTTCCGCGAGTCGCTCTTGGGCCCGCCGTCCTCGTCCGCGGGTCGCTTTCGTCTTCTCGCGACCAGGCTTCTTGTTCTTGGCGCCCGAGAGCGCTCGGAACCGCAATCCGGGCATCTCACCCACCGCATCGTCCTCGGCGAGCAGCAACAACTGCCGGACCACTTCGTCCTTCGCCGCCCGGGAGACCTTAAGTCGCCCGCACAGCTCTCCGACGTGCATCGCACGTGGGGCGTGTGCCTGCAGGACGCGCAGGATTTCGTCTTTCTCAGGAATCTGTTCTGTCATCGTGTTTACCGCAGGGCGTGAACCCCTCCGTCATCCGATCCAACGTAGAGCGTTCCGTCCGGCGCGATTTCCACCGTGGAGTCGACGTCTTGGCCGATGTTGTAGCGCCAAAGAACCGAGCCGTTCGGATCAATGCAATAGAGCATATTGTCTTGTGAGCCCACGTAGATGCGCCCGTCGGCGTCAATTCGGGCCGACGCCCGCACTCTTCCGCCGGTGGCCACCTTCCAACGAAGCGCGCCCGTCGGTGTGATGGCGTAGACGTTGCCACCATAGGACCCGACGATGATTGTGCCATCTCGCGCGATCGCAGGTGTCGCGCGCACTTCGCCGCCCGTCTTGAATCGCCAGAGAGGTGCCCCGAATTGGTCGACCTGCACCACCTCACCGCGCCCGGTCCCAACGTAGATCCGGCCCTCGTCATCGATCGACGCAGCCCCTTCGATCGCCCCGCCGAGAGGCGTCTCCCACGCTACCGAGCCATCGGGTCGAAGCGCGATCAGAGAGCCCTCGCTCGTTCCGATGATGATCAGCTGAGCCGGATGGATGGCCGGGGCGCTTCGGACGTGGTCCGCGGTCGGTCTGTGCCAGTACAGGCGACCCAAGAGATCCACCGAGAAGGCTCCGTTGGCGACGACGTAGACTCGACCATCGGGGCCGAGCGTCGCCGAGGCGTCGACAACATCTTGGAGGGGGAGCTTCCACCTCGGTTGCCCCTGCAATGAAAGGGAGACCAACTCGCCCTGGTGCGTTCCGAAGATGACCGAGCTCCCCACGACGAGCGCAGTCGGATAGATCTTCTGACCGGCCGAGTATCGCCACTTGAGTGTTCCGTCGGGATTGAGCGCCACGAACTGCCCGTCGAGCGAGCCCACGTAGATGGTTCCGTCGTGTCCCGCTACCGGCGAAGCGAAGACTCTCGCGCCGGTATTGTAGGTCCATACCGAAGACGGGGACGTTGCCGGTCCTCGATTCTCGCTTCGGCCCGTGTGGGCTGCGTCGCCCATGAAGCCGTTGGCGCTTCTTGGAGACGCTCCAACAGCCGCGTCTACTATGGACAGATCGGTGGGTGGTATCGCAAGCTCGGTGAGCGCTTCCTCGATGAAGCGACACCGTCCCTCGTGACAGATCCGATCTGCACGACACTCCGTATCCGACATACAGGGGGTCGAAGGGCGCGACCGCGCGCCGCTACACGCAGTCACCACCAGAAGGAGGGCGAGAAAACCGCCTGAACTATACCGTCGCCGATCCATGCTCGAAGTTTGCGCGGCTACCAGATGAGTAGCCGGATCTCGCTGCCTTTCTGTACCGCGACGCGTCGACCATCAGGGCTGATCGCGACGCTACGGACCCCGCCGGGAACGGTGGCCCAATCTGACGGCCTCAGCCATAGCTGAGTCGCCCCGGTTCTCCAGTCTCGGACGACGATACCCTCGGAATGCGGAATTACGTAGCGAGAGCCATCAGGCGTAATCCGCGGGCCTCGAATCGGCGCGGGTAGTGGACTTCCTGGGGCTAGGTCGATCGGACGGCCGGCAGGTTTGGCAAACGCATCGAGTGGCACGATCCGAAGTCGATCGCCGGTCGCGGCGAGAAGACCTTGAGGCGCCCAGCCGAGCACCGCCCACTCGAGGGCTGACGCTGGGCGATCAACTGGTGTCTTGCAAGGACTGCTTGCGGCCGTTCGGTCGATCGGAACCCGATGGGTGCGTTTCCCACGCACCGGCCCCACGTTTGCCTCGAAGCCCGCGCAGGTAACCCGCACGCCATCTACCCGGAAGCGACTCTCTGGATCGCGAATCGGTGGAAGCGCTTCCAACTCCGAAAGGCTTGAACGCGTACCCGTGCTGATCTGGACTTTGCGTGGCTGGCGCCCTCCGATCACGAGGGTGTCCGAGTCGAGGAAGTGAAGCGGAACGGAACCGGCTTCGCTATCGAGTCGCTGCCAGGTCGCGGTGCTCTTCGCCTTTGCGCGTTGCCAGGCGACATTCACCAGATTTCGGTCCTCCGCCGTGGGTTGTGTCGCGGACCGGCCCCACCATCGTTGGAGCTCGAGGGCGCGAACGAAATCGTGCTTTCGTATTGCGGCCGTCGCTGCGATTGTCGATGCTCGCGCCGCGCCTGGTGACCGTTGACACTGAAGGCCCTGCGTACCCGAGAGGCCGAGTCGTGCTGTTCCGCTCTCCCGACAAAGCACACGAAACGCATCGAGGACTTCCAAGGCGAGCTTCTCCGCGCCGGACACGTCGGAGGAGAGCATGGCAGCTGCTTGATCGGCAAGCTGTTGAAACGTCGCTTCGGGTTGTGAGGTGTCTCTCGCGAACCCACCGGGCCGGTTGAGCCAGGTCAGCGGCACCACCATCGCCCCGATCCGAGTGTCGGCAATCACGTCGTCGTATCCGTCGGAGTCGTGATCCTCGATGCGAAGGGACAACTCGATTGGAACCCCGGAGCCACGGTTGGGCGGGAAGACCGTAATCCGTTCCCTCACTCGGGGTTGGGCCTCGACGGAGAGCACCCACAAATTCTCGCGCTTGCCTGTTTCGCATGTGTGCTCGACCACCACGCCGACCAGCGACTCCGAGAGTTGACGTATTTCGGCCTTTGGCTCCAAGCAATGGCCGGGCACTATGAACGAGTCGATCGTGCGGGAGCGGACCGTCATGCCGCGTGGATAACCAGCCTGCAGCCGAACTTCTTCCGGACCTGCCGACACGACGAGGGCGTCGACCACGCCGTCATCGTCCAAGTCCAAACGGAGCGCCGCAAGCGCATAGCCCGCATCGAGGACCATGGCTGACTCTTCGATAGGGACTTCCACCTGGCCAGCCTCGAATACTTCTCCGACGAGCCACTCCGAAGCCCCCTGCTCGGCCTCCTCCGTCGGTTCGGTCGTACTGGTCTCCGGGTCTTCGAGGCCGAAAGGAACTTGCTTTCGTCCGGTGCAGCTAAGCACCAGGAACATGAGCAATGCGCCGAAAAATCGCGCGGTGTGACGCACGTTCATGGTCTGAGGGTTAGCACGCGGCTGTCGGAGGAGCCTCAAAAGAAGCAGTCGTTCGGTCCAGGCACGCATATCGCGTCGCCGTCCGCAATCGGGCACTGGAGGCCCGAAGGGGGGCACAGGTCCACCGCGTCGAGGCATCGAAAACCGCATAGACAATCCCCGTCCACATCGCATGGTTCGAAGCAGATCAGGGTGTCGTCCACTCCCCCAGCGACGCTAGACGGATAACAACTTCCGTTTCGTCCGATGAACGCTCTTGGGCAGTCCAGTGCCAAGGGGCGTTCTACCGCACAGGTCACAGTGCAAATCGCGTTCGTGTACGACACGCCAGCAAAACGGACGGTCAACTCCTCGCAGAGCTCGGCCGTCGGGACGCAGTTCTCGAGGTCGAAGCAGGTGTTGTAGATCGGTGATGATGCGAGCTCACCGCGGCTCGAGCATCCGTGCACGACGACGAGCCCCGAGCATCCCACCATGAAGGCAAGCAAGCGAATAAACATGGCTTAGTTTAGCCAGCGCGGCTCGTCGGTGCGACCCCCCTCGATTACGTCGAGGGAGCCTTTCCTTTTCTTGCGTTTGCGGCGTCGCCGCCGGCGCTTGCCCGGAGGCCTTCGCAGCCATTCGATGAACCCCATCCCGCCGCCGATGGCACCGAGATCCGCCGCGAATGAAACGGCATCACCCGACGTGATGAACATGAGGGCGCTCAAGGCCAACACGAGGTAGATGATGTGCACCGGTTTCATGTCGATGACACCGAAGAAGCTCATTCGACCCTGACCTCGGTAGGACCACGCGAACGCGGCAATCGAACCGATCAGGATCGCTTGAGCGCCGAACAAGCGGTGTGGGGCCGACAAGAACAGGCCGACCAGGATTGCGAGTGTCGCCGACGAGAGAGCGGCGACGACGCACAATTGAATCGTGCGCTTTTGACCGAAGCGCTGTTCGAACGGCGCAAGCATCCACCACAAGAAGACCAGAGTGATCAGCATCGAAAAGACGTACTGAGGCCCTGTGGGCGCGGCGAACACGTGCGTGCCGAGCTGCCAGAGAGTGTGCACACCGAGCTGACCGGCATTGAGCGACAGGGCCTCGAAGATCGGAACGCCCGCCCAGTTCTGAAGGAGGATCTGCGCGATCCAAGTTCCGAAGAGGGCGATCAGAAGCTTCTTGACGAAGGGCGTGAGTGGAGGAAATCGAAACACGATTGGGGGCCTATGGGATGCTGGTTGGCGTGCATTCAACGCCGCCGTCCATGGTTAGGAAATTGACAGGGGGAAGGTCCAAGATGAGTTGCGTTCCACCATCGATCGACGTGATATTTTGTGGCTCGATCGGGGAGCAGTCGACGA
>Ga0255058_10000630_pt1 | contig 20360 bp, 25 predicted proteins | sample Cases_109_9_MG_FD_188637 | JGI IMG/M metagenome (GOLD analysis project Ga0255058, IMG submission 188637) | Seawater microbial communities from Amundsen Gulf, Northwest Territories, Canada - Cases_109_9 | ecosystem: Environmental > Aquatic > Marine > Gulf | place: Canada: Northwest Territories... | reverse complement strand
CCGCCTCATCGAGATCATCTCCGCCGACCCCGAAGGCCTCCGCCTCCTCCAACACCTCGCCGGCGCCCAGGACGAGCGCAAGCGCCGCCAGCGCCGTCAGGCCGACCGCCTCCTCCACCAGCTCCTCGAGCGCTACGAACAGCAGGCCGCCGACCGCGCCAACGAAGCCTACGAGAATAATCGAAAGATCCCCGGCACCCCAAACACGAAATCCGTGCTCGAAACTCACAGATGACGAAAAACAATCGCACCGCATATACAGCGGCCCGAAGTCAATCAAAGACCGCCTACTGCTTCACCAGCCCGATCACGTTCCCCTCCGGGTCCGCCATCTGCGCCACCGTCGGCCCGTCCGGAACATCGAACGGCTCCATCACCCGCCGCCCGCCCAGCGCCTCCGCCTTCGCCAGCGTCTCCAACGGGTCCAGCACCTGCACATACACCAGCACCCGCGGCTCCGGCCCTCCCAGAAGCGTCCCGCCGATGTCCCCCGGCCCGCCGATCCCCGGCTCGATCGCCGAAATCCCGAACGGGCTCGGCTCGTCGATCTCCCACCCGAAAATCTCCCGGTAGAACGTCCGCTGCTTCTCCGGGTCCTTCGCCCATATCTGAAATGCGACTACGGGACGCGTCATCTCAAGCTCCCTCCTGGCCTCTGAATTTCCCACATCTTAGCGCAGCCGGGCCCTACCTGAGCGATGCTATACTGGAACCATTCTGGAGGCCCTCCGTGCGCGGTCGAAACATCATCTCCATAGCCGATCTCACGGCATCTGACATCGAACGCGTCCTCGCGACTGCGCTCGCGTTGAAGGACGCCGGTCGCCGGCCCCTCTTGCACGGCCAGACCCTCGCCCTCGTCTTCGAGAAGCCCTCCCTCCGCACCCGCGCTTCCTTCGAAGTGGCGATGAGGCACCTCGGCGGCGACTGCATATACCTCTCGCCTCCCGAAGTCGGCCTCGGCGACCGCGAAACCCCCGCCGACGTCGCCCGCGTCCTCAGTCGCTACGTCGACTGTATCGCCGCCCGTACGTTCACCACCGAGACCGTCCAACAGCTCGCCGAGCACAGCTCCGTGCCCGTCATCAACGCCCTCTCCGACGGTGAGCACCCGTGCCAGGCCCTCGCCGACCTCCTCACCGTGCGTGAAAAGAAAGGTCGCCTGAGCGGCGTCACACTGGCCTACATCGGCGACGGCAACAACGTTGCGAATTCGCTAGCACTGGCCGGCGGCCTCACCGGCATGCACATCCGCATCGCCTCGCCAGTGGGCTACGAAGTAGCGCCCACATTACTCGAGCGCGCCACGGCGTTCGCGGCCGAGTCCGGCGGCAGCGTAGCCCAACTCCAAGATCCAGAAGAGGCCGCGGCCGACGCCGACATCGTGTACACGGACGTCTGGGCGAGCATGGGCCAGGAGGCAGAGGCCGGTGTCCGCCGCGAGGACTTCGCCGGCTACACCGTCGACGCCCCGCTCATGGGGCGCGCACGGCCCGACGCCATCTTCATGCACGACCTCCCCGCGCACAGGGGCGAAGAAGTGACCGCGGAAGTAATAGACGGCCGGCAGTCCGCCGCCTTCGATCAGGCCGAGAACCGCCTGCACGCACAGAAAGCGCTCCTCGCCCACATCCTCTCCGCGGAGGACGTGGAGTAGCGTGGGCATCTGGAGCACGGTCACCGACACGCTCGGCGATTTCCGAGTCGAGAGCATCATCGAAATCCTCAGCATCACTGTGCTGATCTACCTCGTACTGTTGCTCGTCAAAGGCACGACCGCGATGTCGCTCCTCCGCGGCATGGTGATCATCGTCATCGGCGCCGTTATTCTCGTGGAGGCCCTCAACCTCACGGTCCTCAGCTGGCTCCTCCGCAACTCCTTCCCGGCGCTCCTCATCGCCCTGCCAATCATCTTCCAGCAAGAAATCCGTCGCTTCCTCGAGCGCATCGGGCGCACGGGGCGCTGGCACTGGCCGGCCGGACGCGCGCACCTGGAGAGCGTCGTCGATGGCATAGCCGACGCCGCAATGACGCTCGGCGAGCAGCACCGGGGCGCCATCATCGTCATCGAGCGCGATACCGGCCTCGAGGACTACATCGACACGGGCACGAAGCTTGAGGCGGTCTGCTCCACGCCACTGCTGATGTCGATCTTCTACCCGAACGCTGCCCTCCACGACGGCGCCGTCATCGTTCGCGAAGACCGTATCGTCGCCGCTGGCGCCACCCTGCCGCTTTCAGAACGCACAGACAGCTTTCACGGCACTCGCCATCGCGCTGCCCTCGGCCTGTCAGAGCGCACAGACGCGGTGATCGTCGTCGTATCGGAGGAGACGGGTGGCGTCTCAATAGCGGCGAACGGCCGGGTCATCTCCAACCTCGATGGGCCTCGCCTGCGCGGGATCCTTCGCAGCCTGGTCCTGCCCTCCTCCGATCTGGACCGGCCAACGGGGCCCAGGCTGCCCAGGCTGAGCCGCAGAGATAACTGACCATGCAAGGCATCGCAAGGATATTCCAGGAGACCCTCCAGTTCTTCGCCGCTCTCGCCCGCCCCGTGGTCAATTCGCTGAGCGACAACCGCGGCCTCGCGGCGCTTTCGGTCGTGCTCGCCTTCGGTCTCTGGATCTTCGTCACCGATACCGAGAACCCGACGCGGACGCGCGTGCTTCCGATCGATATCACGGTTCAGCCGATTAACGTCCCAGACGACGTCGCAATTGCGTCCGACATCACGCCCGTGCGCCTGCGCATCACGGTCGCCGATGACGTTTTCGAAAGCCTGACAGCCGGCGATTTCGAGGCTGATGTCGACCTTGACGGGCTCACCGTCGGAAGCTATGAGCTTCCGACCAATGTCCGGGCGCTGACCGGTCGCGGTGGCCTGCGAATCGACGAACTGCTACCGGACACGGTGACCGTCGATCTTGCGCAACTCACCGGTAAATCCGTACCTGTCCAAATCGAAGTCACCGGCACACCTGCGCCCGGTTTCACGATGGGCTCACCGCTGCTGGAAGACGAAACCGTGCTCGTCACGGGCCCCCAGGAGGAGGTCGACAAGGTGACGCAGGTGACGGCGACGCTTGATGTCAGTGGGCGCACAAGTTCGGTTGACCAGGCCGTGCGCCTGACGCCGCGCGACGATCGAGGGTTCCTCGTCCAACAAGGGCTTCCTTCCACGCTGGGTGTGAACCTTGAACCCTCGATTACCGGGGTCACCATCGACATCGATCAGGAGAGATTCTCGCGCTCTGTCGCCGTCAGCGTCGTCACAGACGGAGATCCGGCAGCAGGCTACAATATCGTCTCGGTCAGCGTCTCTCCGCCGACGGTTACTGTCCGCGGCACGCAATCCTTCATCTCCGGCACTGACTCTATCGACACGCGTCCGGTGGACATCGACGGAGCCGACGAGACCGTCGTTCGCTCCGTCTCGCTAGACATACCCAGCGGTGCTGAAGTGACCGGCGGCGCGCAGGTCGTGACGGTGACCGTGACGATCAGCCCTGCGACCTCAGAGTTCAACTTCACGGTACCTGTTACTGCGGCCAACCTGGATCCCAACGTCAGCATCGTCGGCGCCCTGCCACCAGTCACCGTCAAGCTTGTCGGTCCCTTCCCGATCCTGAGCGAGGTGAGCTCGGCTGACATCAGTGCGACCGTCAACCTGAACGACCTGGGAGCCGGGACGCACTCGGTCAAGATTGATATCGCTCGGCTGGCGGGAGTCACGGTCGCCAGAATCACGCCCGAAGAGATCGACGTTGTTCTGGAGTCGCAATAGAGTGGCAAACACTCGAGCGAAAGCAGCCTCGACGACGCCCGATACGCGCAAGCCCGTAGCGGCGATAGTTGGACGGCCTAACGTCGGTAAGTCCACGCTCTTCAACCGCCTGGTCGGCGACCGGCAGGCGATCGTCGAGGACATCCCGGGCACTACACGGGATCGCCTCTACGGTGACGCCGAATGGAAGACGACTCCATACACCATCATCGATACCGGCGGCCTCGAGCCCGACGCCAGCGAGGGCTACTCCGCGCTCATTCGTGAGCAGGTAGCCGTGGCGATGGCCGAGGCCGATGTCATCCTCTTCATCTGCGACGCCACGACCGGCGTGACGCCTGTCGATATCGAGATCGCAGAGCTGCTGCGCCGGGCCGACCGGCCGGTCATGCTTCTCGCTAACAAAGGCGACAACGAAGCGCGCCGGGAACTGGCCGTCGACTTCTACGAGTTGGGCCTGGGCGAGCCGATGGCGATCAGCGCACACCATGATATCGGCGTGCGCGAGGTGCAGGACAGGCTCCTCGATCTTTTACCGGAAGCGCATCTGGAAGCCGAGACGCAGGTGCTGCGAATGGCCGTCGTCGGCCGGCCGAACGTTGGCAAGTCCGCCTTAATCAACTCCATCCTCGGTGAGGAGCGCGTCATCGTCAGTGAGATGGCGGGGACGACCCGCGATGCCGTTGACACGCCATTCCAGCACGGCGACCGCAAGATGGTGCTGATCGATACCGCTGGGCTTCGGCGCCCAGGCCGCATCGAGAAGGGGATCGAGAAGTATAGTGTCATGCGCGCCCAGAAGGCGATCGCTCGCAGCGACGTCATCGTCCTCGTCCTCGATGGCACGGAGAAGGTGGCTCACCAGGACCAGCACATCGCCGGCGATGTCGCGAAGGCCTTCAGGGGCATGGTCGTTGCCGTCAACAAGTGGGACCTCGCCGAGGACACTGAGGAGCACCGCAACACGATCGCCCACCGCGTGCTCACTCGTCTCCGCTTTACGCCTTGGGCGCCCCTGGCGTTCATCTCCGCCAAGACCGGCCTGAACATTGAAGGCCTCCTTGACCTCGTCGTTGAGGTCGATGAGGCTCGTTCGATGCGCATACCCACCGCGGAAGTCAACGCCGCACTGCGTGAGGCGGTTGCTGCGCACCCGCCGGCCTCGTCCGGTCGCAAGCCCCTGAAGCTGAAGTACGCGACTCAGGCCGAGATCCGACCTCCCACGTTCATCGTCTTCTGCAACGACGCCAGGAGCGTCCACTTCTCGTACCGGCGCTACCTGGAGAACCACTTCCGGCGCCGCTGGGGATTCGAGGGTACGGCCATCCGGATCGAGTTCAGGAGCCGGGCTGAGTGAACCTCTTAGAGCTGGCCGCCGTCGTCACGGCCTCCTATCTGATCGGCGCTATTCCCGTCGGCTATGTGACAGCGCGCGTGATGCGTGGCATCGACATTCGCGACCAGGGCAGCGGCATGATCGGCGCCACGAACGTGCTGCGCGTGCTTGGACGCGGCCCGTTCCTCGTGGTCATGGTCCTCGATGCGGCGAAGGGCTACGCGCCCACCCTCATCACCTGGTACATCTTCGGTACGCACGACTTGCAGGTCGCGGCAGGCATCGCTGCTGTCCTGGGACACGACTTTCCCGTCTACATCCGCTTCCGTGGCGGCCGCGGCGTGGCGACGTCGTTCGGCGTCTACGCCGCGCTGGCGTTGCCGCTTGCCGTAGGCATGTTCGCAGTCGGGCTCTTCATCGTCCTGGCCCTGCGCTACATGAGCGTGATGTCGATGGCGACTGTACCGGGAGGTGCGATAGTACTGCTGGTTCTCGCGCTTGGGGGCGTCGGCGATGACTTCACGTACACGAAGACCATTTTTGGTGCCTTCGCCACGTTCTTCGTCGTCGTCACGCACATTCCCAACATCCGGCGCCTCATCAGGGGCACCGAACCCAAAATCGATACCGAGGCTGGCCCCGCAAGGGCCAACATAGGCTCGACCTGACGAATAGAAGGAGCATGAGTGTCTGACCAACTGGCTTCAAGAGATGACATCGAGAAGGCGGTCCGTGGCCACAACGCCGACTACGTCGAGATTCGGATCGACGACACCGCGACTACGCGCCTCGTTTACCGGGGGCAAGAACTCGAGGAGATCGGTCGTACGCAGAGCTTCGGCGGCTGCGCACGGGCCCTCGTCAACGGCGGCTGGGGCTTCGTTAGCTTCAACCAGCCGCAGGATATCCGTACGCGGGTCGAGGAGGCAGTGGCGCAGGCGCGTCACGTCGGCACAGAGACGAGCGTCCTCGCGCCCGTCGATCCCGTCGTCGATGTCGTCTCACTCGATGTAGCGGTCGATCCGCGTGCGGTCACGCTCGCGCGCAAGAAGGAGATCTTCGACAACTACAACGCGAAGATGCTGTCGGTCGACGGCGTTACCAGCACGAACATCGTCTACGGCGATGCCCACAAGCGCGTCATGTTCGCCAGCTCCGAAGGCTCGTACATCGAGCAGGAGCGCATCGACGTCGTCTCGCGGCTGGCGGCGACGGCGCGGCGCAACGGCGACATGCAGCAAGCGAGCATGAGTCTTGGCGCGCTCAACGACTTCTCGTACATCGATACGCTCGACGAAGCTGCGGACACGATCGCCGATCGCGCTGTCGAGCTACTAAACGCACCGTACGTCGAGCCGGGCGTCTACCCCGTCGTCCTCGACCCGATCCTCGCCGGCGTCTTCTGCCACGAGGCGTTCGGTCACCTCTCCGAATCCGACTTCGTCTACGAAAACGACCGCATGAAGGAGATCATGGTGCTCGGCCGCAAGTTTGGCCAGAAGCATCTCAACATCGTCGACGGTGCGGCCGTGCCCGGCCTGCGCGGCAGCTTCAAATACGACGACGAAGGTACGCCAGCGAAGAAGACGGACCTCATCCGCGAGGGCGTCCTCGTTGGCCGGCTGCACTCTCGTGAGACGGCCGGAAAGATGGGCGAGCCGCCGTCCGGCAACGCGCGCGCCATCGACTACCGCTTCCCGCCGATTGTGCGCATGACCAACACCTACATCGAGGAGGGCGAAGCCACGTTCGAGGACCTCATCGGCGACGTCAAGCTTGGCGTCTACGCCCGCAACTGGTTCGGCGGCACGACGAGTATGGAGATGTTCACGTTCTCCGCTGGCGAGGCGTTCATGATCCGTGACGGCAAGGTCGCCGAACTCCTGCGCCCCGTCAAGCTGACCGGCAACCTCTTCACGACGCTCGAGAACATCGACGGCATCGCCCGCGACCTCGACTTCAACCAGGGCGGCGGCTGCGGTAAAGGCGGCCAGATGCCGCTCCCGGTCTCCAACGGCAGTCCGCACATCCGCATCCAGGACTGCGTAGTAGGGGAGCGATAGATGACCAACCTAAACGCCGTCCTCGACGCCGCACGAAAGGCCGGAGCGCAACAGGCGGAGGCCTATCAAGTCGCCAACGAAGAGACGCCCGTCAAGTTCGAGGCTAATCGCCTCAAGGAACTCAACTCGCGGCACACCAGCGGCGTCGCCCTGCGCGTCATCGCCGGCGGGCGCATCGGCTTCGCCTCCAGCACGCGCCCCGACGACGTTGACGACCTCGTGAGCGCTGCGATGGAAACGGCGCCGTTTGGCCCCGAAGCCCACTTCGACTTCCCGAAGCAATCGGAAGCGCCCATGGTCGAAACGTTCGATCCCGCGACCGAGTCGCTAGCGATCGACGACATGATCGAGGCTGGTCAGGCGCTGATCGACTCCGTGCGCAAGGTCGAGCCGGAACTGCTCTGCGACGCTCAGCTGCAGCGACTCGTCGGCGAGGTCACGCTCGTCAACAGCAACGGGGCGAACGTCTCCTATCGCGGCTCAATGCTCATGGCCTGGCTGCACGGCGCCCTCATCCGTGGCACCGACATGCTCTTCGTCGGCGACGTCGACGCCACCGTCTCGCCTGACGTCGACATCGCCCGCATCGAGCGAACGGTCACCTGGCAGCTCGAACACGCACGCAATCTCGCCAGGATGCGAACTGCGGACGTGCCGGTTATCTTCACCAGCTCAGGCGTCGCTGACGGCCTCGTAATGCCGCTGAAGCTCGCGTTCTCCGGAAGGCTTGTCCAACAGGGCCAGTCACCGCTCACCGGTAAGCTGGGCGACGATCTCTACGATGCCAGGCTCTCCGTGCACGACGACGCCACACTGCCGATGCGCCCCGCTTCTCGCCCCTTCGACGACGAGGGCGTCGCCAGCAGGCGAACTCCTCTGATCGAGCGGGGAACGGTGCGCAGCTTCATGTACGATCTCCAGACCGCAGGCCTCGCCAGGACGGAGTCGACCGGCAGTGCTGAGCGCTCCCTCACGAGCCAGCCGAGTATCTCCACGACGTCTCTGCTCATCAGCCGCGGTGAGACGACGTTCGAGGAGATGGTGGCGAGCGTCAAGGAGGGCTTGATCGTCGAAGACCTGATGGGCGCCGGGCAGGGCAACGTGATGGGAGGCGACTTCTCCGGGAACGTCCTCCTCGGATATAAGATAGAAGGAGGCGAGATCGTCGGTCGTGTGAAGGACACAATGGTTGCCGGCAACGTTCACGAGGCGCTCGCGAGCGTCTCCGCAATCGGCGACGAAGCGCGCTGGATCAACGGCACGATCCACGCTCCACCGCTCTTGTTCGATCGGATGGCGGTCTCCGCCAAGGCTTCCTGACCTCTGATACTTGCCTGTGAGGCTTGAATGAACTTCGAAGAATATCTGGAAGAGCTTGCCAGCGGTTTGCGCAAGCTCAAGATCACGGACTTACAGCGCCTGTCCGACCTCTCACCCGATCAGGCCGCGCAGTTGGCTGTACGCTGGGCGGACATAAACGTTCGTCGTCGTCGCCGCATGCTGCAGGAGCTTATCGATCTCGCTGAAGACACCGTCGAGTTGAACTTCGATGTCGTATTCCGCCATGCCCTTAAAGACGGCGACGCCGAGGTTCGGCTGGCGGCATTGCACGGCCTCTGGGAGTACGAGTCTCCGGATCTCATCGATGACCTGACTTCCCTTACGGAGACTGACGACGCCGCTGCCGTGCGCGCTGAAGCCGCTCTTGCACTCGGTCGCTTCGTCCTCCTCTTCGAGATCGGGCGTCTCCGCGAACGGCACTTCGAGCGCGCTGCCGCCGCGCTTCGCCGTGTCGTCGAAAACGCAGGTGAGATCGAGGAAGTGCGCGCCCGCGCGATCGAAGCGATCGGTTCCCACGACGCCAACTGGGTGCGCCAGGCCGTAACTCTGGCGTACGAAAGCGGCAGCCATCGCCTGAAAGTCAGCGCCGTGCACGCCATGGGTCGCAGCGCCGAACCGCGCTGGCTCCCACTACTCAAACGCGAGCTCACCAGCGACGATGCCGAACTCCGCTATGAGGCAGCGGTCGCCAGCGGTTCGTTGGCCGACGAAGCCGCCGTGCCCAGCCTCGTTCCGCTCGCCACCGACCCTGACGACGAGGTGCGGGCGGCGGCCGTAGCTGCTCTGGGAGAGATCGGTGGCGAGGCCGCCCGCCGTGCGCTCGACGACCTGATCGATAGACCGTCAGAGGTGGCAAGTGACGGCGCGGCCGCGGCACTCGCCGAGATAGAAGCAGATGAAGATCCGCTCGGATTCAAGCTGGGCAGCTGACGTGGCTACGAACAGGCGAGGTGACCCGCGGGTGGAGACGGCAGTGTCGGCGGGCGGCGTCGTCTATCGGGACGGCGAGGCCGGAATAGAAGTCGTCATCTGTGGTCGGCTCGCGGACGGCGTCTGGGGGCTGCCGAAGGGCACGCCGCACGACGGAGAGTCGCTCGAGGAGACGGCGATCCGGGAAGTCTCCGAAGAGACCGGCCTTGAGGTGCGGATTGGGGAAAAGATCGGCGTTGTCGAGTACTGGTTCGCGCGCACCGGCGTCCGCTACCACAAATGGGTCCATCACTATCTCTTTGAGGCGACGGGTGGTGACACCGACAGCCACGATCTCGAGTATGATAGGGTCGAATGGCGGCCGATCGAGAACGCGCTGAAGACGCTCACTTTCAAGAATGAGTCAGACATGGTGGAGAAGGCTCGCGAAATAATCGAGGCGGTACACAGTTGAGAGTGCACGACGATGTCATCGCGCGCGGCAAGAAGACAGTCATCCGCCGCAAGTGTCTCGCCGACGCCGCCGACGAATACCGCTGGCGCTCCGACCCGGAGCTCGCGCAGTACGATGCCACCCGCCCCGTGCAGGTGCCGTTCGAGAATTTCCTTCGCAACTGGAACTTCGACTACCGCTTCACGGACATGGGCGGCCGCTCATTCGCGATCGAAGACGAGTCCGGCCGCCACATCGGCAACGTGATGTACTACAACATCAACGAGACCCGTGGTGAGGCCGAAGTCGGCATCAGCATTGGCGAGCGGGACTACTGGTCCGGCGGCTACGGCACCGATGCGATCATCGCTTTGACACGCGTGCTCATGGCGCGCGGCGACATCCTTCGCCTCTACCTGCACACGCTCGACTGGAACGTCCGCGCGCAGCGCGCCTTCCAGAAGGCGGGCTTCCGGACGTGCGGTACCTCCTGGCGCGACGCGCGCACGTTTGTCGTGATGGAACTCTGGCGCGAGCAGCCGGTCGCCCCGGCCGTGCCCGCCGTTACAGCCTAGCCAGCGGGCTTGACCGCTGGCCGGCCCGGAATGTCCAGGTCGGGCGGCGGCGGAGCGGGATTCGGGATCCCAGCCATGAGCTGGTTCGGGACGAGCGCTGCCAGCTCCTTCAGCGTCCACTTCCCGTCCTTCTCGATCGACTGGATGTGGTGCTCCTCGTGCGCTAGCGAGACGCTGCCCCCGCCGACGTGGAAGATCTTGCCGTTTACGTTCCAGGCGTTGTCCGTGCACAGCCAGATCGTCATCGGCGCGACGTGCTCGGCCGTCATGGGTACGACTGGCTCCGGCGGGCGTGCTGGCTCCTGGATGCCGGCCTTCGCGCGGATCTGCCGCGACGCCTGCGGGATCTGCGCGATCATCCGCGTCTGAGCGCCCGGTGCGATCGCGTTGCACGTCACCGCGTATCGTCCGAGGTCGCGCGCCACAACTCGCGTCAGACCAGCGATCCCGGCCTTCGCTGCGCCGTAGTTCGACTGCCCGGAGATGCCGCGCAGCCCTGAAATCGACGAGAAGTTGACGATCCGGCCGTAGCGCTGCTGCCGCATCAGCACCGACGCTGGCTTGATCGTGTTGAAGTGGCCCTTCAGGTGGACGCCGTAGACCGCGTCCCACTCTTCCTCGCTCATGTTGAAGATCATGCGGTCGCGCAGGATCCCCGCGACGTTGATCAGCACGTCGATGCGCCCGAACGCGTCCACGCACTGACGCACCATCGCCTCGCCGCCCTCAGCCGTCGCCACGCTGTCGTAGTTCGCAACGCCCGTGCCACCGGCGTCCTTGATCTCGGCCACGACCTGGTCGGCCGGACCGTTGTCGTGGCCGCTGCCGTCGACGTTTCCGCCCGGGTCGTTGACGACGACGCTCGCGCCTTCCTGTGCGAGCAGAATCGCCACCGCGCGTCCGATACCGCGTCCGGCGCCGGTAACTACCGCATTGCGTCCGTCCAGCTTGCCCATATGCCTGCTCCTACGCCGTTGCCGGCTCTCCCGCTGTCTCTTCGCGCCCGGGGACCTCAAGATCAGCCGGCGGCGGCGCTGGGTTCTTCGTCCCTGCGAGCAGGCCCGGTACCTGCGCCGACAGCTCGTCCAACGTCCACATGCCGGGCGTAAAGATCGTCCGCCAGGGTGTCGGGTGCTGAAGGACCGCTACCGTGCCACCGTAGACGTGGAAGACCTGGCCGTTCACGTTCCAGGCGCCATCGTTCGCCAGATATGCGGTCATCGGCGCGACCCAGTCGGCGTCTAGCGTTCCGACTCCGCCCGGTGGCGGCGCGTCTGCGGAGGCCTGCGCGCGTCGCTGCTCTTCGCCCGGCCGGTTCTGCGGGACCGTCGCCGTGAGTCGTGTGGCGGCGCGCGGCGCGATCGCGTTACAGGTGACGCCGTAGCGCCCCAGTTCGCGGGCGACGACGCGCGTAAAACCCGCGATCGCCGACTTCGCCGCACCGTAGTTCGCCTGACCAGCGTTACCCCAGAGCCCGGACTCCGACGAGTAGTTGACGATGCGTCCGTAGCGCTGCTGCCGCATCAGCACAGATGCCGGCTTCGTGCAGTTGAAGTGGCCCTTCAGGTGCACTGCGATAACCGCGTCCCACTCCTCCTCGCTCATGTTGAAGATCATTCGGTCGCGCAGGATCCCTGCGTTGTTGACCAGGATGTCGATGCGTCCGTACTTGTCGATCGCCGTCTTGATGATCGTCTCGCCTCCGTCGGCCGTCGCCACCGTGTCGTGGTTCGCGATCGCCGTTCCGCCCACCTTGGTGATCTCGGCGACGACCTGGTCGGCGGGGCCATCGTCCGTGCCGACTCCGTCTGGCCCGACGCCAGGGTCGTTGACGACAACCTTGGCGCCTTCCTCGGCCATCAGCAGTGCGATGCTGCGGCCGATGCCGCGCCCGGCGCCTGTAATTACTGCGACTTTGTCTTCGAGAGTGCCCATTACGTCGTGGGCAGCTCTACCACGGCCGTGGCGGGAGTCGTCTTGTTGCCGTCCGGGTCCTGGGTCCAGACTTCGAGGTCGACGACGTTCGATCCGTTCTCCTGCCTCTTGCCGGTGATCACGCCGCGGCAGGTCACGTCCTTGTCGATCATGTCCATGCCCCGGTAGGAGCATGCGACGCGCAGCACACGCCCGCCGTCGCCGGACCACTCATCGAGCAGGCGGCCCAGCAGCGCGTGCTTCAGAGCGCCGTGCGTGATGCGGTCGGGAAGACCGGTATTCTGGGCGAAGTCCTTGTCGTAGTGGATCTGGTAGTAGTCGCCCGAGCCTGCTGCCCAGAGCACGAGGCGCTGCGAGTCGCAGTTCTGCACTAGCTTCGGGATCTCCTGCCCCTCGCTAACGTCTTCGAAGTAAACCTGTGCCATGTCGCCTCCTAGTAGCGGATCGCCGTGCCGCGCTGAATCGCGACTGTATCGCCCTTCTCGTTGCGGAAGGCCGTTTCCGTGTTCACGATTAGCATCGGGCCGATCTTGCCCTCTCGTTCAGTCAGATCCGTGAGCTTCGTCGTCGCCGTGAGCCTGTCGCCGGCGCAGACCTCCTCCAGGTACTCGATGTCGGTGCCGCCGTTGAGCACGCGCTTGTATGGGATCTCGAGGCGGAACGCCTCCGGGACTCGCGCTGGCTGTCCCGGAACCACGATCGGGTGACCGAGGAAGCCGTACGGAGCAACGATCGCGCGGTGCCCCTTCGCCTTCGCGGTGGCTTCGTCGAAGTAGATCGCATCGGTGTAGCCGACCGAGCGGGCGAACTGACGGCAGCCGGTGTTGTCTACTTCGTGCGCCACCAGCTCGGACTCGACGCCGATGCGCGCTCGCATCTCGTCCGTGATAACGGACGCTTGTTGTTGGGTCACGGGGCACCTCCTGCACCGGGGCCGAACCCTGACGTGCGCGTCAGAATATAGCGCGGGCCTCGGGGGGTGTCAACGACCCTCAGCCGCTCATCCTGAGGCTCTCGAAGGATCGGCTACTCGCCCGCCAAGGAGCGTGCCGCTGGACGGTTCCTCCAGCGACATGCGCTCTGTGCCAGCGGCGTACGCCAGCCCCAGAGCGTAGAGCAGCAGGAACGTCGACCGCGTGACGAACGCGACGCCGCCGAGGCCCAGTAGTCCTGCAGCCGTCGCCGGCTTCTTCGCCACGGGGGCCAGAGGCCCGTCGTAGGCCAACGTCGTGTCTGGTCGCCGCAGTGCCATGAAGCCGAGCGCTATGCCAGCGCCCGCCAGCGCGACGCCCAGCACGCGACCTGCCTTCGGCAGCTTCGGCATGTCCGAGCGCTTCTCGAACGACACCACCGCCGACGGCAGCGTAATCAACCACAGCCGCGACGAGAGATGCTTCGGCAGCGCTAGGTGTTCCTGAAACCAGTCCATGCGACGCTGATTGTGTGACGTGCGCGCCGATGCGGTCAAGCGCCGCGCAGCGATAGAGGCCGAAAGCGGTCCGACTTCAACTCGGTGATTAAGTCACCAAGGTTGCTGATCGGCGCCTCGAACTCCGTCGCGCACGTGCCCACATCGGCGGCCGAGTGGGCGTCGCTTCCGGCCGCCTGCGCTAGCCCGTGGCGCTCGCACACCGCGGCGGAAAAGGCGTTCTGCCGCTCCGTCCCGCGCCCGTTTAACGTCTCGATCGCTTGGACGTGGCGGTACGCCTCGTTCTCGCTCGCACGCTCAAGCGCCTCGCTCCAGTCGCCCTCCTGTGTCAGTTCGAACGGGAGCTGGCGGCGGTACGGGTGCGCTGCGATCATCGCGCCGCCGGCCGTCTCCACCATCGCCACTAGCTCGCCGAGACGGTGCATGCCGTAGACGAACTCTTTGAGCCCGAACGCCACAACGTGGCCTCGCTCGGTGTTGACCTCGATGCCCGGTATCACCAGGAAGTCGTGCTTCCGCCCCAGCTCCGCCGCCTTCTCGTGCTCCCAGAAGAAGTCGTGCTCCGTCAGGCAGATGCCGTCCAGCCCCGCCTTCTTCGCGCCCTCGATGAGCGCATTCGGGGTCAGGTCGCTGTCGTGCGAAAGTGGCTGCGTGTGCGTGTGCAGATCGATGAGCACGCGCGTCAGTCCACGCCCAGGATCAGCGTCCCCGTCGACGACAGCGCGCCGCCGGTGCCGTTCACGCAGGCGAGCTTCGCGTTCGGCACCTGCCGCTCGCCGCCCTCGCCACGAAGCTGACGCATCGCCTCGATCAGGAGGAACATGCCATACATCCCGGGATGCGTGTACGAAAGGCCGCCGCCGTTCGTGTTCAGCGGGAAGTCACCGCCGGGCGCGGTCCGCTGGCCGGAGACGAACGCGCCGCCCTCGCCCGGCTTGCAGAAGCCGAGCGCCTCCAGCGTTACCAGCGCCGTGTATGTGAACGAGTCGTAGACCTCTACGACGTCGATATCGTCGTGCCGCACGCCGGCCATCTCGAACGCCAGCGGCCCGGAGATCGACGCCGGCGTCGTCGTCAGATCTGGCATATTCGCCAGCGTCCAGTGAGTGTGCGCCTCGCCCGAGCCCAGCACCCAGACGGGCGGCTTTTTGCAGTCCTTCGCCCTCTCCGCGCTGGTCAGGGCGATGGCGCCGCCGGCGTCCGTCACGAGGCAGCAGTCCAGCAGGTGGAAAGGATACGTGATCCAGCGCGACGACAGCACGTCGTCGATCGTCAGCGGGTCGCGCATCAGCGCCTTCGGGTTCAGCATCGCCCACTTGCGCGTGGCGACCGCGATCTCGGCGAGCTGCTCGTGCGTCGTTCCGTACTGGTGCATATGACGCATGCAGGCCAGCGCGTACGTACTCGGCGGGCCTCCGGCGTGGTACGGCATCTCGAACTGCGCGGCGGGGAACCACGGGTCCATCGGCGCCCGCGAAACCTTGCGGAAACGGTTCGAGTAGCCGGTCTCGCCGTGCGTGATCAGCGCCACGTCGATCAGCCCGGCCGCGATCGCCGCTGCCGCGTGCTCGACGTGGATGACGAACGATGACCCGCCGACAGAGGTGCTATCGGTGTACGTCGGGTGGATGCCGAGGTACTCGGCCACCTGGAGCGTGCTCGAGCCGGCCGTGAACAGCCCGTCGACATCCGCCAGCGAGAGGCCAGCGTCGTCAAGCGCGTTCAGCGCCGCCTCGGAGTGGTGTTGCAGCACGCCTTTGTGCGGCACCATCCCGATCTCGTCGGACTCGTCCGCGCCGACGATCGCGATTCGCTTCAGCCAGCCGGCCTTCTCCCTGTCGGTCGTCACTCGGAGACCGGCCTGAACTTCGCCAGCGTGATCTCGTCTGTCACGTCCTCGAACACCACCTCGACGGGCATCTCGCAGCGGATCGCCTTCGGGTCGGCCTCCACCTCAACGAGGTTCGAGAAGATGCGCACGCCCTCATCGAGGTCGATCAGCGCAGTCACGTACGGCACCTCGTCGGCCCAGCCAGGGTGGAAGGCGCGGTACTGGATCGCGAACGTGTGCACCCGGCCCTTTCCCTCGGACTGTCGCCACTCGACCTCGCGGCTGCCGCAGTGCGGGCAAAAGTCCCGCGGGTACCAGTACGACGTCTCGCACGAGCGGCAATACGGTATCCAGAGTTCGTGCTTCTTCGTCCCCTCCCAGAAGCGCTGCGCTTCGGGACTGGGAGTAGGGAGCGGTCTAGGGTACTTCTGGTCTGACATCCGCCCTAACGTTTACGTGAAGATAGGCGCTACGGTCAAGGGGCAATTCTGCTTGTCCGTATGTAGGCCCCGTGCTATACTCCCGCTCGATTAGCGACAGAATTCACAAACGGATTTTCTTCCTATGCTGCCTGAGTGGGGACAAGTCGGATTTCTCCTCCTGATCGCCATAATCTTCCCCATTGGCGGTATCGGTAGCTCATGGCTTCTTGGCCGCATCCGGCTTCGCCCTGAGTACCCGGATCGCATCAAGGAGGACACCTACGAGTGCGGCGTCGAGACCGAAGGCCCCACCTGGGTACAGTTCAACTTCCGCTACTACTATTTCGCTCTTCTCTTCGTCATCTTCGACGTTGAGGCCGTGTTCCTCTACCCCTATGCCGTTTCAGGCGAGCGCCTCGTGCTCGCCGGCCTGATCGAGGTGCTGACGTTCGTTGGCGTGCTCTTTATCGGCCTCCTCTACGCCTGGCGTAAGAACGCACTGGAATGGACCTAGGGCGTTGACCACCTACGTCAGCGGTATCCAGATCGCACACCTCATCGACGGGCAGTTCCCGGACGCCGTCGCGGACGCTCAGCCGGAGTTCGCCGTCGTCAAGTCAGAGAGCCTCGTCGAAGTGCTCGCTTGGCTCCGCGACGATCCTGATCAGGCATACGAATTCCTCAGCTCGCTCACCGGCGTCGACCGCATCGACTGGTTCGAGGTCGCCTATCATATCGAGTCGTTCCAGCATAACCGCGCGTCGACGATCAAAGTCCGTAGCAGCGACCGCGAGAACCCATCCGTTCCGTCCGCCGTTCCGGTCTGGCCCGGTGCGCAGCTGCAAGAACGCGAAGCTTACGACCTTCTCGGCATCAACTTCGAGGGCAACCCGGACCTCCGGCGCATCTTCCTCTGGGATGGCTTCGCCGGCTTCCCGCTGCGCAAGGACTACCTGAACCTTCCCGGCGGCCAGATGCCCGGCCTCGAGCGCTTCCCCGGCGAGCCAGGCGTAGAACTCTCAGGGCGAGGGACGGAATGACGATCAAGTCCGAGCCGTTCGTCGTTAACGTCGGCCCCCAACACCCCAGCACTCACGGCGTCTTTCGCCTGCGCCTGACTCTGGACGGCGAGAAGATCATCGATGCCGACATGGTGATGGGCTACCTCCATCGCTCGATGGAGAAACTCGCCGAGGAGCGCACCTACACCCAGAACATCCCCTTCACCGACCGCACCGACTACCTCGCCGCCATGACCGGCAACCTCGCTTACGTCATGGCGGTCGAAAAGCTGATGAAGATCGAGGTTCCGGAGCGCGCGCAGTTCCTGCGTACGATCATGGCCGAGCTGCAGCGCATCGCCAGTCACAGCATGGCTATCGGTATCTTCGCCAACGACTGTGGCGCCTGGCAGACGCCCGTCATGCACATGTTCCGTGACCGTGAGAAGATCCTCGACCTCTTCGAGATGGCCTGCGGCGCCCGCCTGACGTTGAACTACATGCGCATTGGCGGCGTTTCCAGGGACATTCCCGACGAGTGGATGCCCCAGGCATACAAGCTGCTGAAGGAGTTGCCCAAGCGCTTCGCAGAGTACGAAGACCTTCTCCTTAGCAACGAGATCATCGTCGCTCGCTCTCGCGGCGTCGGTGTACTAACCCCAGAGCAGGCGATCGCCCACTCCGTGAGCGGACCGATGCTGCGCGGCAGCGGTGTCGCCTGGGACGTCCGCAAGGCCGATCCGTACGCCGCCTACGACAAGCTCGACTTCGAAATCGCCGTCGGCACCAACGGTGATGCCTACGACCGTTTCGTCATACGTCTCGCCGAGCTGCGCCAGAGCCTCCACATTCTCGAACAGGCGCTGGACATGATGCCTGGCGGACCGGTCCACGAGCGCCTCGGCACCGCGACGGTCCAGCCGGGAGGCCAGTCGATCGCTCCGCTCGCCCTGCGGCCGCCGGTCGGTGAGGCCTACGGTCGCATCGAATCGCCTCGGGGCGAACTAGGCTACTACATCGTCAGCGATGGCGGCCCTTCGCCGTTTCGCTTCCACATCCGCTCGCCCTCCTTCATCAACCTGACACCCATCAAGCAGATGGCAATCGGCACCACCGTCGCCGACGCCATCGTAATCCTCGGCAGCGTCGACATCGTCGTTGGTGAGGTGGACCGCTAAATGGTGATCCTCCTCAAGGGTGAGTGGTACGACCTTCGAGACCTCGCCAACCCCGTCCGCGAGCTGATCGACGGCATCGGCTTGCCGGACGCCGTCGACTACGTCCTCTGGAGCCTCATCGCGTCCGTCGCCATACTGACGTGGCTCGTCGTCAGCGTTATCGCCTTCATCTGGATCGAGCGACGCGTAGTCGCGCTGATGCAGAACCGCAAGGGGCCCAACCGTGTCGGACCCGCCGGACTCCTTCAGCCCATCGCAGACGCTATCAAGCTCCTGCTCAAGGAGGCGATAACGACGCGCGACGCGGATCGGATGCTCTTCTGGCTCGCTCCGATCATCGTCTTCATCCCGACGATCGTCGTCTTCGCCGTCGTCCCCTTCGGCGAGTCGATGGTGCTCGCCAACCTCAACGTCGGCGTCCTCTTCCTGATCGCCGTCGCCGGCATCATGACGCCGGCCGTGTTCATCGCCGGTTGGTCCTCCAACAACAAGTACGCGCTCCTCGCCGCCATGCGCACGATCGCTATGCTCATCAGCTACGAGATCGTCCAGGTGCTGGCGCTGCTCTCCGTGGTCATCTTCATCGGCAGCATGAACCTGCAGACGTTCGTTAGCTGGCAGGACGAGTACAACACGTGGCTCATCTTCATCATGCCGCTGCCTCTCGTCGCCTACCTAATCGCCGGCGCTGTCGAGATCAACCGCTCTCCGATGGACATCAGCGAAGCCGAATCCGAACTCGCCGCCGGCTACCACACGGAGTACGGCGGCATTAAGTTCGGGTTCTTCTACCAGGCGGAGTACATGGCTGGGTTCGCGATCGCAGCCGCCGTGACGACCCTCTTCCTTGGCGGCTGGACGCTGTGGGGACTCGAAGAGTGGATCCCTGGATGGATCATCTTCTTGGGCAAGCTCTACGCGGTGTTCTTCCTCTACATCTGGTCGCGCGGGACCCTGCCGCGCCTGCGCATCGACCAGCTTATGTCCTTCGCCTGGAAGTTCATGCTGCCTCTCATGCTCGTCAACGTCCTCGTTATCGGTGCTGAGGTGTTCATCTGGGAAGAGACGGGTGCCTCGCGTAACATCGCGCTGCCGGCTATCGGAGCCGTGAACACCACGCTCGCCGTGATCCTCGTCGTTGGCTGGGGACGCTTCCTCGGTCACGGCAGCGGCCGCCAGCGCGGCTACCGCGCAACTCTCACGCGCGAGATCGGGAAGATCTATTACACGGGCGCCGAGGCATCCTGATGGAAGACACGGGCACCATCGTCGCCTTCTGGATCCTCGCCCTCATTACGGTCGGCGCCGCGTTCGGCGTCGCGGCCGTGCGAAATCAAATACACTCAGTCGTTCTGCTCATCGTCACGTTCGCGGGCGTCGCCGGGCTCTACATAACGCTATCAGCCGACTTCATCGCCGTTGTGCAGATTCTGATCTACATCGGTGCCATCGCTATCCTCATCATCTTTGCCATCGTTCTCACCCCACGCGCGGGCCGCCTCAACCAGGAGGGCTTCATGCTCCTGCCGGCGCTTGGCCTGGCGGCCCTGGTCGCCGGGACGATGATCTTCGTCGCTTTCGACACCAGCTGGGCGATCAGCGAGCGGGACGGCTTCGAGGAGACGGCGACGGCGATCGGCGACCTGCTCCTCGACAAGTACGCGCTGCCGTTTGAAATCGCTTCCGTACTACTGCTCTCCGCGATCCTCGGCGCGATCTTGCTCGTGCGCCCGGAGGGTGCCGAGGAGGAAATAGAGTAGTGGACTCAGTCGACCTCGAACACTTCCTCGTCGTCGGTGCGCTGCTCTTCGCCGTCGGCCTCTACATGACGCTGGCGAAGAGAAACTTCGTTGGTGTGCTCATTGGCATCGAGCTGATGTTCAACGCCGTCAACCTCACTTTCATCTCCTTTTCGCGCTTCGTCGAATCAGCAGAGCCGCTGAACGGGCACATCTTCGTCATCTTCGTGATCACAGTCGCGGCGGCGGAGGCGGCGGTTGCCCTCGCCCTTGCCGTCCTGCTATACCGCCTGCGCGACACCATCGACGTCGACCGAATCGATCTTTTGAAGTGGTAATGGGCGGCGGCAAGTAGCTATGTGG
>Ga0255058_10000629_pt1 | contig 20378 bp, 20 predicted proteins | sample Cases_109_9_MG_FD_188637 | JGI IMG/M metagenome (GOLD analysis project Ga0255058, IMG submission 188637) | Seawater microbial communities from Amundsen Gulf, Northwest Territories, Canada - Cases_109_9 | ecosystem: Environmental > Aquatic > Marine > Gulf | place: Canada: Northwest Territories... | reverse complement strand
ACGGTCCAGATCAGGGGTCTTGGCGATCAGCAGCACAACGTCGGACAGCAGCGCCAGGCGTGCGGACTGCGCTTGCCATGCCTCCTGGGCGGCCGTCGATTTCTGGGTGCCGTCACCCATAGAAATTAACCTTGAAGTGCTTGTGCGATGGCTTCATCGACCTCGAGCTTCAAGGAGTCGGCAATCGTATCGAGATAATTGCCAAGGGCCGCGAGTGAGACAATCTCGACAATTTCTTCATCGCTGATGCCCTGTTCACGCAGGCTTTCATAATCCGCGTCGCCGAGGCTATGCCGATCGGTGGCGCACTTCTTGGCGAACGCCACGATCGCCTGTACGCGTCGAGGCGACAGTCCTGCGAGATTGCTGTCGAGTGCAGCAAGCGTCTCTTCGTCAACGCCGACGGTGCGGCAGGTGACCTTGTGAATAGATCCGCAGTAATTACACTTATTGGCGGCGGCGACGGTATACAGGATCATCGCGGCCAGTGAAGCGGGTAGGCTCGTCCCCAGGAAAACGTTGCGAAACAGCTGCCACTTTCCCGCGAGTGCCTTCGGCGAGATCGCCAGCGTCTTGTCGATATTGGGTACGAACGGGATCCCCAGCTCCCGCTGAATTTCCTCATAGATCGGGGCAACTTCCCCCGACGCTTCGCTTTCCTGGATGCTTGGTAGCTGACTCACGGTAAGATCCTCCGTTGCTGATTGAATCGGTGGTGCAGCGAATTGTGGCTCCGCTGACTTCTCGTTAACTCCAAATGGCCGGCTGGGAAAGGATAACAGGTACGCCTGTCCGATCGGGTCCAGTAAGTGTGCCGCATCGTCCGGGCTGAACAAATCCCGAGTCGATTTGGGGGGAGCTCGAGGACGATCGACTGCCGAACCCAGTCGCCCCGTGGGCTCGAGTCGATGGATGACGCGATGCAACAAATGTCCCGCTGCGCGCCCGAGCCCGAGGCCGAGCAAAATCACAATCGAAAGTGTTATCCTTTGGGGTTCTCAGACCGACAGAAACGTCGCTGCCCAGCCGTATGTTATCTGCTGCGCCGACAAAAAATTATGAGGTTCATCTGATGCTGCTGCTGGAAAGACTCATCGAGGGATTGGATATCGACGTACGGCCCTTCGCCGTCTGCCGGGTTGGAACGGGCGCAAGAATGCCGATCCCGGCGTTTGATGAGCCCATGATGCACTATGTCCTCACCGGGCAGAGCGTGCTCACCCACCCTGGCGGCACACCCATCGAGCTTTCTCCCGGGACCATGGTGATCCTGCCGAGGCACACCGCCCACGACGTTGCCGCGACCGGTGAGGGCGCAGCGATGCCCGCCGACCTGCAAGACTGCGGCTTGCAGAGCCGGGGTGTCGAAGTGCTGGAGAGCGGCTGGCACGGAACTGGCGTGGTCTTGTTGTGTGGATTTGTCGGCGCCACGTACCAGGGTACGCATGGCCTGTTCGATTATCTGCCGGCAGCAATCATCGAACAGGCCAAGCACGGTGATGCTATCCACAACGCGTTTGCAACCCTCGTTCATGAGCTCGCCTATCCGCAGCCGGGCACCGTGGCCATGACGGCCGCGCTCATGCGCCAGTGTCTGCTGGCGGTTCTGCGAAAGCGTGCCCAAGAGGGCGTATGCAACGTACCGTGGTTGTCCGCGTTGGAGCACCCCAAGATCAGCAAAGCCTTGCGAGATGTCCTGCTGCACCCGGGTCGGCCCTATACACTCGAGCTATTGGCAGGGATGGCGGGCATGAGCCGCTCCGCCTTCAGCGAACACTTCTCCAGGACATTCGGCCGCCCAGCCATGGAGTTCGTCAAGGAAGTGCGTCTGCGCCGGGCAGCAGAGCTTCTGGTAACAACCAAGCGACCGATTAAGGCCATCGCCGGCGACGTGGGCTACCAAAGCCGCAGCCATTTCACCCAGTCGTTCAAAGAGGCTCACGGCCTCCATCCCGCTGCCTATCGTGAGCAGGGCGGCCAACCAGCGTCGCCCATGTGAATCACGACCGCCCATGTCGGGACGATGGGGCACCTCTTTCGGACCCGATCGGACTTCTGGTTCCTTAATCTCGAAGCTCACAGCACTGTTCAGCCGAGAGGCGAAGGGGCAAACGGGCTCGAGGCATGACCGAGAGCTCAAGCGTGTCACCCCGGCTGGCCAGAGGCGCTTCGTCACAGGAGACTTGATCATGGCGCAGGAAAACATCGTCAACGGCATGGATCTCGACAAGCTCGAAGCCTTTCGAACGTCCCTCAAAAAAGCCCCGATCACGCTGGGTCTAGAGGTCACAGGAACCTGGGAGGGTCACTCGGGGCGCAGCACCGTGCACATCGGGCCCTACCGGCTGGGTAATGAACGGATCGAGCGCCCCACGCGGCACTACACGGTTCCCTATGGCGCGTGGAAAGAGGTGGAAGAGGCGATAGGCTTCGTCGGCCCCACCGACCGTGTCGAGCCGGTCGAGATGGCGCTGAGTGCGGTCGCCGGCTGCCTGGCCAACAGCATTGCCCTCAACGCGCCCAGGCACGGTATCCCGCTGGAAGGCCTCGAGATCAAGGTCTCCTGTGATATCGACCCCAGCGTGCTGTTCGAGGTGAAGGATCCGGAGTCACACACCGCGTGTATGCCCAGGATCACCACCGAGGTCACAGCCAAAGGCGATTTGAGCGATGAGCAGCTCGAGACTATCCAGCGCCTTATTACCCACTCGCCGGTTCACGGCATGCTGGAGTACGCCAACAAGATGGAGTCCACGGTCCGGCGAGGGTGACGCGGAAACCGGAGCGGGCGGGGACGCGATCCGTCCATCTTCCGCGATTTGTCAATTCAGGGCTATGCAACAGGAGAAAAAACATGACACAGATGAGAAACTTGTACGATCGAATGATTACGGCGCTGGGCGTCGAAGATCTTTCAGTTCCCACCGCATGCGTCAAGTTCTATTCAGAAGGTGACGAGATCCCGGCTGGGGTTCGCGAGTACGAACCATCGGGTCTGACCCTCACCAGTTGCCAAAGCACCCGTCAGGCGGGATTCGGCGATTCCGTGCTCCTGACGCCAAAGTCCATCGGCTGTGTGGCGGCAGCGATTACATTCGGCCTGGTCGACAAGAACCAGGACAAGCCGATGGGAGAGTCGCTGGTCTACACCGATATCATGAAGGCGCAGGCGGACGACAAGGAGCATTTTACGCCGCCGACGCCCAAAGACTTCAGCGACGGCACCGTCTATGCTTGCGCCGCAGCTGGCCGATCCGATTTTGCCCTGTTCGGTTCGGGCGACACCGGGCGTTACGACAGCCCGGAGACAGCCCAACGGGCAATGGGCGACATGATGGCCATACAGCCCGCCACGACCCAGGCAGTCTTTCTTTTCGCGCTGGATTTCGACGATGAAGACGTCGAGCCGGACGTGGTCGTTCTCTCGGTGCGTCCGGTGGAGCTGACGCGCATCATTCAAGCCTATCAGTTCCACACGGGCAAACGCGTCAACTCGAGCATGGGTGGGCTCCGGGTGGTCAACTCCGATCTCATCGTTCGGCCGTATCTGACCCAGGACATCAACGTCTCGACGTACTGTCTTGGCGCACGTTTGATCGCGGAGTTCGAAGCCGACCGCATGGGTATCGGCATGCCGCTCAGTATTTACAAGGATATCGTGCAGGGTATGGAAGACTCCACGGGTGGCTTCCCCTTCCAACTCTACCCGGGTGCGCAGTCAGCCGTTGCCGGCTAGGAGGTACCGATGCATGCGTTAGCCAAGATGCGTTGCCTGCGTATGGCAAAAGCGACCGGTACACAGCTCACGCCGAAACATTTGACGGTTCTGGAGTATGCGTGGAATTATTACCGTAAACGCCGTGTTGGACCACTTTATACCAACATGCATCGGAACACCGGGGTCGACCGCGACACGATAGAAGACATATTTCCGAACGGCCTGATCTCGATCTACACCTGGGTGGGGATCCCGATACAGACGACCAAGAAGGGCTGCAAACCCATGGCGTTGATCGAGGTCGAGAACCCGCGCGAGGTATATTTCGATAGCAATGCCACGACTCCAGTGCGATCCGAGGTCGTCGATGCACTGACTGACTTCTTTCGCGATACCCGATCGTTCGGCAATCCCAGCAGCTCATACGGGCTCGGGGGCTTGGCATACGATGTCATCGACAGGGCCCGCAGGCGCATTGCCAAGTGCCTGCGGGCCGAACCCGCGCAGATTTTTTTCACGGGTTCCGGCACCGAAGCCAACAACCTGGCCATCAAGGGAGTCGCCAGCCAGCACGAATCGGGGCACATCATCAGCACCAATGTCGAGCATCCATCCGTGTTGAGCACGCTGCGACTGCTCGAGTCCGAAGGCTTCGACGTGACGTATCTGCCGGTCGCGTCAGACGGTACCCTGTCTGCCGATGCGGTCGAGCAGGCCATTCGGCCAGATACCATTCTGGTCTCCATAATGGCCGCCAACAACGAGATCGGCACCATCTACCCGATTGCGGAGATCGGTGCAATCTGCCAGGCCCGCAAGGTGCCATTTCATGTCGACGCCATACAGGCTTTCGGTAAGGTCCGTGTCTTTCCCAAGGAGTCGGGTATCGACATCCTCACCCTGTCGGGGCACAAGATCTATGCCCCGAAAGGCGTGGGAGCCTTGTATCTGAACCCGGATATGGCGCTCGACCCGTTGATTCACGGTGGCGGACAGGAAAATGGACTGCGCTCGGGGACGGAAAACGTGGCAGGTATACTGGCTTTGGGCGTGGCAGCGAAGTGTCTTCGCACGGAAATGGATGAGCGCAACGCCCGCTATGATTATCTGCGTCAGCGGTTTCTCAACAAGCTGAAGGAGACGGAGCCGGATGCCATCATTAACGGGACCCTGGAGTCGCGGCTACCCAATAACTTGAGCGTGGGATTCCCAGGTGTGGACAGCGGTTCGCTGTTACTCAGCTTCGATCAGATCGGCGTCTACGTCTCAGCCGGATCGGCCTGCAGTGCGGGAGACGACGAGATTTCGCACGTTCTCGAAGCCATCGCTGTGGATAGCGATCGTTACGGCACGATCCGTTTCAGCTTCTGTCACGACACGACAAAGGAAGATATCGACTATCTTTTCGAGCACTTGCCGAAGATCCTTGCTCAACTTCGGACCGAAGAGGGTGACGAACGCAAGAGCGCGTGACATAGATTATACGACATTGATGATCCCACCAGGACTTCTGAAAAAAATCCCGATGCTCAGCAACCTCAAAGACGCTGAACTCGCAGGGATCTCGGATTGTTTCACGGAGGAAGAAATTGCCCCCGGAGAAACGCTCTACGCCGAAGGTGATCCGGCAACCAGCGCGTGTTTCTCCATCGGCGGCGAGATCGAGGTGCTGAAGGCACTTCCCGGCGGGGGTGCTGCGCAGATCGCCGTGATCAAGCCGGGGAGCATGATCGGCGAAATGGCGCTGGTAGCGGGGGGAACGCGAACGGCAACTGTACGGGCGATCACAAAATCCACCGTGCTGACGGTGCAGCGCGATTTCTTTCACGCGGCGCTCGATCACATCAGCGTGCCCGCGTACAAGATCCTCCGCGGCGTGATCCAGAACGTGGCCGTGCGTCTGGAGGAGCTCCAGGAGCGGGTTCTGAAGCAATGGGGCTGCGACGACTGCATGTCGCCTGCGGACAGCGTCGATGCCGACGCCGCCGTGGCAGCCGAAAGCTTGGGTCAACCACCGTCGTTCGATTTTCGGCGGTTTCTGCCGGTGATGCCGTTTTTCGCATCGTTCACCGAGAGCGAGACCGACCGGCTCGTGGCTGAGGCCAAGGTCATAGAACTGTCACCGGGCGAATATGTGTATCGGGAAGGTGCGCCCGCCCAGTCGTGTTATGTCATCGTCAGAGGTGCCATCGAAACTTCCATAAGTCGCGATCGCCGCTACCAGTTGTCGATTCTCGGGCCTGGGCGCATCTGCGGCGCCAATTCCTTGATCACAGACGGACAATGCTGCAGCGACGCACGGGTACGCTCAGCTGTGCTGCTGTTGGGCTTCGACCGATCGGCCTTCCGACGCTTGTACTCGGGCGATACCATCGAATGTCTGAAATTCCAAAGAATGATCAGTCAGAATCAGCTCCAGGATCGGAGAGTGGCCGACAATCTGCTGTCTACGCTGGTCAGTCAGGACTATGTTTCGGATGGCGTCCGGCACCACGGTCTGTGATTGCACGTCTGGATTACCCGCTTGGCCGACGAAGAGAATTGCTAGACGTCGATATAATGAATGTTGGTGACGGTGCGCCCGTTGTCGCGCTCAGTATGCAGAGTGCTGTACTCGGGCACCTCCAACCATCTGGTGACGTCGGATGTCAATGGCTCCGAGGCCACGATTACTGAATCGGCCGCGGCGGCGCCGCCGGTCATCTGCCATTCTCCGTCGTAGAAGCCGTATTCTTTTCCGGAGGTATGCCAGAGGCTGAGATAGGCAAGATTGGCTTCGTGCACCCTGTCGGGATCATTTGTGGGATAGCGGCCGAAATCGAAGCAGAAACGCACAGCAAAAATTCGCTGGCCGTCCGAGATAAACAGATTCGCTGAAGAAGCCACGGAGATCCCGTTTGCTTCGCGCACATTGCCGATAATGGCAAGCGTTTTGTCGATGGCACGCTGAATCTCATCGTTTGTCGAGTGTTCGCCCGGATCGTTAAGTTGCGAAAGGAGCACTGCATAGATCCATTCGCTATCGGTCGAGCCGGAGATGTGCTGGGCGATCTCGGGGCGAACGTGCAACCGCAGGTCGTCTCGCATTTCGTCAAATCTATACAGGTCACCGTTATGTGCCAGCGCCAGCTTCGCGCCGGGGTACCAGAACGGATGGATATTTTGTTCGTTAATGACCGCCGCCGTGTCCAATGCGACTCCACGGACATGACCGAGAAAGCAGTTGGCCTTGATTTTGTCCGCCAGGCTCTTGAGGTTACGGTCGAAGACCGGCAGATTCGTCGTCCCATAGTGATAGGGTATCTCGGGATTTATAGATGACCGGTCCCATACCAGCATGCCGAATCCCGCAAGGTTCAGCATGCGCAGCATTCGAGGCATGTAGGATTGCTTCGCAAGCGAGCTGTCAGGCTGATAGAGCAAATCATCGAGCAGAACAGGTTCGCCGAGATAGAGTAGAGCACGACACATCTCTGGCTGTCCTACGCTTTAGCGGGATTTTTCAGCATTAGTTCGATGCTGAATTGTGCCATGCTTCTCCTGTCCGTGGCGAGTTCCCCGCTCATCGCAGGCCTTATACGGGCGGGGACACACCCCGCCCGTATTCTGTTATTCGACAGCAATCAGCCACTCGAGATCCGCTTCACCGCCTCATCCGTGCTCCACACGGCGTTGGCGATATAGCGGAAGTTGATGATGGCCGCCAGATAGCCATCCCCCTCCGGCACCTTGGCAGCAGCAGTGGCGTCCTTCACGACCGCCACTTCGAAACCCTGCTCGAGCAGCTCACGCAGATGTGATTCGACGCACAGATTCGCTGACATGCCGGCGAGAATGACCTGGTCCACGTGATTCTTGCGAAGCTGCAGCACCAGATCGTTCGCTTCGGGGCCATAGACCTTGTGCGGTGAAGTAACAATGGTCTTACCGTCGAGGATGTACTTCTTGTATTCCGGCATGAAATCGGCACCGGAGTTCTCAAAGCCATTCATCGTGTAGGGGCCCTCGCGATCGAACATGCCGATGTTATGCATGAGCTTCTCCAGCGCCCCTTCGAATTTCCAACCCTTATCCGTGGGGTAGTAGTAGTGTGGTGAGATGGCCACCGTCATGTCCGCCTGCTTGGCGGCCTCGAACAGCCGTCGCAGATTCTTGACGGTGTTGTGCTGCTGGACGCTTTCACCCACTACCCCCCAAGTCACGCCCTTCGGGCTCAAGAAATCGACCTGCGGATCGGTGACGACCAGTGCCGTTCGCTTAATATTCAACACCATGTCGGACGGCGGCAAGCCGGGTTTCGCCGGTTCCGCATAAGGGTTCTCCGCCGCACTGGCTGACCGGCCGCTGGCTGCAAGCGTTGTCACAGCGGCTGCCCCGGCCACGCCGGCTTTGAGGAAGCCACGGCGGTCCTGTCCCTCAGCGCTTTGGGTCTCATCGGATTTCTTCACTTTACACATCACTTACCTCCATAACGGCTACGATTGGTGTCAGGCCACGCTAATGTACCTTTCCCTCGACTGCCGGAAGGTCCGAGATGGGTGCGAAATCGTCCACCGCCTGCCGAGTTCATGCCGGCACGCCGGATTCTGCTCAAAGATATCCGATCCTCGAAGTGCTCGAGTGCGTGAGGTGGATCAGATCGTTTGAGTCTGGCGGGTTGCGGTGATAACCCGGCTCAGCACGACGACTGGAATCAAACCCGCAACTACGATACCCAACGCGCCGAGGCTCGCCTGCTCGATGAGCTCGTCGGATGCGAACTGATACACGTAGGTCGCCAGAGTGTCGAAGTTGAAGGGCCGCAGGATCAGCGTAGCGGGCAACTCCTTCATGCAGTCAACGAACACGACCAGCGCACCGATCAGCACACCGCCGCGTATGAGCGGGAGGTGAACCTTGAAAAAGGTGGCCATGGGGCCGTGCCCCAGCGTACGGGCGGCCATATCCATGGCAGGCGTCACTTTTGCGAGACTGGAATCGACACTGCCGAGGGCGATGGCCAGAAACCGTACCACATAGGCGAACAGGATGGCGAAGACGGTGCCACTGAAAAGAAGCCCGGTGGATATGTCGAAGCGTTCGCGCATGAAGGCATCCAGGGCGTTGTCGACACCCGCGAGGGGAATGATGACCCCGATCGCGAGTACCGCTCCCGGCACCGCATAGCCGAAGCTCGCGAAGCTGACGGCGCCGCCGACCACCTTTCCTCCCACCAGGCGTCTGCCGTAGGCAAGCAGGAGCGCTATGCACACTGCTGCCACGGCGGCACCGAAAGACAGTGTCAGGCTGTTCAATGCGTACTGCAGCAATTCCGGTGTCCAGGATTCATCGAAGTAGCGAAGGGAGTTCGTCACGAGCATGCTTGCCGGAATGATGAATCCCGCGGCGACGGGCAACAGGCACGCCACGAAGGCGAGGCCCGCGCGAGCGCCAACGAGGCGATGGGCGGGAAGTTCCTTCAGTCTCCCGGAAATCTGATAGTGCTTGTGGCGCCGCCGGCTCTGCCGCTCGATGGTGAGCAATACCATAACGAAAACCAGCATGACCATGGCGATCTGCGCTGCACCGCCGATATTTCCCATGTTGAGCCAGACATCGTAGATGCCGAGAGTGAGCGTGTGCACCGCGAAGAAATCCACGGTGCCGACGTCGTTCAATGTTTCCATGAGCGCTAATGCGGCCCCCGTCGCGATGGATGGACGCGCCATGGGCAGGGATACGTGAAAGAACGTCGCCCAGGGACCGCACCCCAACGTTCGGCTGGCATCCAACAACCCCACGGATTGCTCGAGAAAGGCAGCCCGGCTGAGCAGGTAAACGTAGGGATAAAGCACCATCGACATCATGGCGATGGCGCCGCCGAGGCTGCGGATCTCCGGGAACCAGTAGTCGGCGGCGCTTTGCCAACCGAACAGGTGGCGGAGACCAATCTGCACCGGGCCCGCGTACTCGAGCAGATCCGTATAAACATACGCGACGACATAGGCTGGCACCGCCATGGGCAGCAGCATCGCCCACTCGAAGATACGGCGTCCGGGAAATCGGCACATGGTCACGAGCCAGGCGCTGGTAACACCCATGGTCAGGACGCCGAAGGTAACACCGAGCATCAGCCCCAACGTCGTCAGCACATATCCGGGCAGGACCGTAGAGACCAGATGCGGCCAGATGTTTTCCCGGGGAAAGAGCGCAAGCCAGGGAATGCCGAGAATCGGCAACGCGACCACCAGCGCCACGACAAGGGTGGCCACCGTCCAGGGATTGATCGGAAGCCTCGATCTCGGTGCGTCGAAGGTGCGCGCACCCGGCGGGAGGGAGGCAGACAGGCTCACCGTTCTGGAGTCCGCAATATCAGCTGTCGTAGCCTACTTTGTCCGCCAGCTTGCTTGCGGTCTTGCGATGCCTGGCGATCTCGGCGAGCGCCAGGTCATCGGCCTTATAGGCGCCGAAGGACTGCAGCAGTCCCGACCAGGGCACACCCTGCTTGATGGGATACTCGAAGTTCTGCTCGGCGTACATTTGTTGAGCGAGGTCATCGCTCAAAAACACCATCAGTTTCAGGGCGTTCCCCCTGTTGGGCGCGCTTTTCGTCAGCGCCATGCCGCTTACGTTCATGTGCGTGCCGTAGCTCTGCTGGTTGGGGAAGACCATGTTGACCGCCGCCGCCCAGGCCGCCTGGTCTTTGTTGGTCATCATTTTGCCCATATAGTAGTGATTGATGACGGCGACGTCGCACACACCTTCCATGATCGCCTTCACCTGGCTGCGATCGTTACCCTGGGGCTTGCGGGCGAGGTTGGCCTTCACGCCGCGCAGCCATTCCTCCGCCTTCGCTTCGCCGTGATGGGCGATCATCGCGGCGGTCAAAGCGACCATGTAGGCGTGCTTGCCGCTGCGGGTGCAGATGCGTCCCTTCCACTTGGGGTCGGCAAGGTCCTCATAGGTGGCAATCTCTCCCGGCTCTACGCGATCCTTGGCGGTGACGATGATGCGCGCCCGTGCCGTGAGGCCGAACCATTGATGACCGGGATCCTGATACTGGGGCGGAATGTTCGCCTTCAACGCTGCGCTGCTCGCAGGCTGGGTGACGCCGGCGTTCACCGCTTCCGTGAGGCGACCGATGTCCACCGTGAAGATGAGGTCGGCGGGGCTGTTGGCGCCCTCCTGATTCAACCTCTCCACGAGCCCCTTTTTCGCGTAGACCACATTGACGTTGATCCCGGTCTCACGGGTGAAGGCGTCGAACATGGGCTTCATGAGGAAGGGCTGACGGTAGGAATAGACGTTTACTTCCCCGTTGGCATGGGCCGGAAATGTCAGGATCGCGGTGATCAAGGCAGCGATCACCGCAAGCGTACGCCACGGGACTTTCATTGAGTTGTTCTCCGAATAGCTCGACCATGGCATTAGGGTCGAAGGTTGTTGCGATTGAGAATCATTCGTATTTGTATACATAACATAGCCCTGCCTGTCCCCACTGGAAATGACCTGGATCAAATTGACGAAAGGCAGGTCGAATCGCCCGCCTCGAATCGGGCGTCGCGCCCCAGGGCTTCGGCCAGAATGTCGTAATCGTAATGAGAATCATTCGCGTTTAGGCGCCAAATGTCAAGAGGTGGCCGGGGAGGGGATCCGATCGGAAGCGCAGGCGTCGGTCCGTGGTGCTGGTGCTACTATTGTGCCGCCATGTTTGCGCTGCGTACTGGACCGGGGCCCGATCCCAAGTTCGTGATCGACGATTTCGAGCCGGCCTATCTGCAGCTATACCGCAGCCGTGGCCTCGACGAGCGCCGCCATCTAGCGCTGGCGGAACTCGAAGACTGCTGCGCCTGTCCGCGTCTTTGTCACGTCAACCGCCTGGAGAACGTGGCGCGCGTCTGTCACACGGGCCGCCACGCCATCGTCTCGAGCGCTTTCCCCCATTTCGGAGAGGAAGATTGCCTGCGCGGCTGGAATGGGTCGGGGACCATTTTCTTCGGCATGTGCAACCTGCGCTGCGTATTTTGCCAGAACTGGGATATCTCGCAGCAGCGGTCCGGCGAAGAGCGCACCGCGAAGCAGATCGCGGACTTGATGCTGAGTCTGCAGGAGCGTGGTTGCCACAACATCAACTTCGTCACGCCGGAGCACGTGGCGCCGCAGGTCGTCGAAGCCATTGCCGAGGCGGTTCCGCGCGGCCTCGAGCTGCCCATCGTCTACAACACCAGCGCCTACGACGCCGTCTCCTCGCTCGAGCTCCTCGACGGTCTGGTGGATATTTACATGCCGGATTTCAAGCTCTGGCACCGGGAGAGTGCGCGCCGGCTGGTCAAGGCGAAGGATTACCCGGAGCGCGCCCGCGAGGCGATATTGGAGATGCACCGTCAGGTCGGCGACCTGCGCTTCGACCGCGATGGGCTTGCCAGACGCGGGCTGCTTGTGCGCCATCTTGTGATGCCCGGGCAGGAGGATGAAGCGGAGGCGATCTTCCAGTGGCTCGCCAACGAGGTCTCGCCGGATACGTATGTCAACATCATGGGCCAGTACCGCCCTGCATACCAGACTGAAGAACGTAACCGCGAGGGCGATCGCAAGTACGCGGACATCGATCGGCAACCCCTTGAGGCTGAAATGGCCAGCGCCCGTGCCACGGCGCGTCGAGCGGGCTTGTCACGGTTCGACTATCGTCGGTAACCGGGCCGCTCGCGGGGCGGCGCGGGCGCGACCCTCGAGAATCGACCGGAGTCGGTCATTTTACGGCCGTTACCTTGATCTCGACGAGGTCGCCTGGTGCAAGATCGGCGCCGACGCAGGCACGGCAGGGCCAGCCACCGTCCGGGATCCATTCGCACCATACCGCGTCCATTTCCGCCTTCCTGGACATGTCGGTGATATAGACCAGCGCTTCGACGATATGATGCTTGTCCGTGCCGGCTTCGTTCAGGTTGGATTCGATCTGCGCCAGCACCGCTCGCGTCTGATCGGCAATCGAGTCGCCATTTGCGGTCGCCACCGTCCAGACGAAGCCGTTGTGCTCCACGGTCTTGCAGCGGCCCTCGGCCGCCCCTGGTGTGCGTGTGATGTTCATCTTCATTTCATCCTTTGTGATCCGCTCGCCACAAGCCTCTGTCGTGAAACTCCTCGCGCGTGTTGCGGCGTGGATAGGGTGCGTCGGGAATGGGACAGTCGAGAAAAGCGCATAACGGCTCCCAACCGCTTCCGGTCTCATATACGAGCAGGCGATGGGCGCAGATGCTGTCCCGGACGGCCTGGTTGTGGCGCTCGTAGACAGCGATGGCGTGGGCAGGGTCGTCCAGCCTGCCATCGAAGGTCCGATGGAGGATCAAATCCCGGGTCATGGTGCGATGGGCGCGCGCTTCCCGGTCGCGCGCGTCGGGAGTGGATGACAGCGCCTTGAATATCGTCTCCAGCACGCTCTCGTGCCATTTGTGCGGCTCGCGCACACTGAGAACGAATCGGGCCTGCGGGTAATGAAGGGAGAGCTCCCGCCAGAACGCGGCCACCGGCCAGTCGACAGCGGACGCGAATCCCTCGAACAGCGCGTCCCAATCGACGTGGTCACCGCGGGTCGCCGCGTGCCACAGTGGATCGTGCGCCGGGCGTATCAGCAGCTCGCGCATGTGGTAGCAGGGCCCCAGTCCCAGATGCTCCAGCGCGAGCTTCAGGGACATGGTCCCGGTTCGGCCGAATCCCGCGCCAATCACCGCTAAAGTCATATCGTCCCCCGGCCTCGGGATTTATTATATGATGCCTTTTCCTGCCAAGAAGGTCGGAAATTTCACAAACGCCAAGAGGGGAGAGAAACACAATGAAAAAACGGGAATTTCTCAAAAAAGCAGGCGCAGGGACAGTCGCCGCAGTGGCGGCCACAGGGGTCAGCGCACCCTACGTGCATGCACAATCGAAAACGCCCATCAAGTGGCGTCTTCAAACCTACGCCGGTCCCGCTTTGGCCGCGCACGTCATCAAGCCGTCCATCGACGCCTTCAATAAGATCGCCAACGGCGAGATGACGATCGAGCTGTTTTATGCCGATCAGCTCGTGCCCACCGGCGAGCTGTTCAGAGCCATGCAGAAGGGCACTATCGACGCCGTGCAGAGCGACGACGACTCGATGTCATCTCCTGTCGATGTTTCGGTATTCGGCGGCTACTTCCCGTTTGCAAGCCGTTACAGCCTCGATGTGCCCGTGCTGTTTCACCAGTATGGGCTGAAGGAAATCTGGGAAGAAGCTTATGGCGAAGTAGACGGCGTAACCTGGTTGAGCGCCGGCGCATGGGATCCCTGCCACTTCAATACGGTCGAGCCGATCCGCAGTCTCGCGGATCTCAAAGGCAAGCGCGTATTCACATTCCCGACGGCCGGTAAGTTTCTGTCGCAATTCGGCGTCGTCCCGGTGACACTTCCCTGGGAGGACATCGAGGTCGCGGTTCAGACCGGTGAGCTGGATGGCATTGCCTGGTCCGGCATCACCGAGGATTACACGGTCGGTTGGGCCGACGTAACCAACTACTTCCTGACGAACAACATTTCCGGTGCATGGTGCGGATCCTATTTCGCCAACTCCGATTCGTGGGACAAGCTGCCCGAGCATTTGAAAACCTTGTTCCATGTTTGCGCGGATAGCTCACACTACTATCGGCAGCACTGGTATTGGGGCGGTGAAGCGCATCTTCGGACAAAGGGCACGAAGCTCAAGCTCACAACCATTCCGGACGATGAATGGGCGACAGTGGAGCGTGCAGCCGGGAAGTTCTGGGATGAAATTGCCAAGAACAGCCCGAGATCTGCGAAGGTGGTAGGAATATTCAAAGAGTACGCCGCGACGATGGAAAAGGCGGGTCGTCCCTACCGATACACATAGACTCAACACTCAGAGTTCAATAACGAGAAGCGGCCTCCCCTGGTTTCGGAGCGAATCCGGCCAGGGGAGTCAGCCTCTGGCATCCTGATTCGACAGGACAGACATCGGGGGGCGTGTGCCAAAAGCAGTGAAGACCTTCGTGCGGTATGTTGATGGTTTCAATCGCACAGTAGGCAGATTCGCCATGTACCTGATATTCGTCATGATGGGCGTCCTGCTGTTCGCATCCATTTCGAGAGGCGTATTCGACACACCGCATATCTGGGTTGTGGAGGTGGCTCAAATGACGATGGCCGCCTACTACCTGCTCGGCGGCGGATACTCGATGCAGCTCGGCTCCCATGTGAGGATGGACCTGCTGTATGGGCGATGGTCGGTGCGCACGCGGGCTATCGTCGATCTGGTTACTGGTTGCTGCCTCATGTTCTACATGGTCTTTCTCCTCTACGGCGGAATATCGAGCACGCAATATGCGATCGAGTACAACCAGAAAAATTACTCTGCATGGGCGCCGCCCATGGCTCCGATAAAGGTGATCATGACGCTCGGTATCGCGATGATGCTGTTGCAGGTGCTGGCCACGTTTTTCAAGGACATTGAAAAGGCCAAAAGGGAGTCGGCAGCATGAGTTACGAGCTGATTGCGGTGCTGATGTTCGCATCGATGATGGTCATGCTTCTCACCGGGCAGCGTGTCTTTGGTGCCATTGGTTTCGTGGCCACTGTGTTTGCTCTGATGCTGTGGGGAACCGGCGGCTCGGAGATGCCGTTCACCGCAGCTTTCAAGCTGTTCAACTGGTATCCCCTGTTGACGTTGCCGCTGTTCATATACATGGGCTACATGCTGTCGGAATCCGGGATAGCGAGTGATCTCTACCATGCGTTCCATGTCTGGTTCGGTCCGCTCAGAGGTGGGTTGGCAATCGGAACCATCGGCTTGATGGTCGTCATATCGGCCATGAACGGGCTGAGCGTGGCGGGCATGGCCATTGGAGCGAGTATTGCGCTGCCCGAAATGTTGAGGCGGGGCTATGACAAGATAATGATAACCGGCGTGGTCCAGGCCGGCAGCTCGCTGGGCATTCTGGTTCCACCCAGCGTGGTGCTGGTTCTCTATGGAATGATCGCGAGACAACCGGTGGGCCAGCTGTGGCTTGCCGGAGTCTTTCCAGGGCTCCTGCTGGCGGGGCTGTTCATGCTCTACATCGTCATCCGATGCAGGTTTCAGCCAGAGCTGGGGCCGCCGTTGGCCGAGGAAGAGCGGCACATCCCGATGAAGGAAAAATTGAAGCTGCTGAGAGCCGGGATTCTGCCCTTCCTGATTTTTTTCTTCATGACCGGGTTGTTTCTGATGGGCATCACCAGCCTGGTCGAAAGCTCGGCGGTCGGTGCGGCGTCCGCCACTATCGCCGCCCTCCTCAAGGGCCGGCTGAGCCGCCAGGTAATGGAAGACACACTGCGAAAGTCGCTGGGCATCAGCTGCATGTTCATGTGGGTCATTCTTGCGGCGCTTGCCTTCGGTGCCGTGTTCGATGGCCTGGGCGCCGTCAAGGCGATCGAGTCCCTGTTCATCGAGCGGTGGGGGTTCAGTCCCTGGGGCGTGCTCATCATGATGCAGCTTTCCTACCTGCTGATGGGCACATTTCTCGACGATACGGCGATGCTCGTCATCGTTGCGCCTCTTTATGTTCCGTTGATCATCAGCCTGGGCTTCGACCCGATCTGGTACGGCATTCTCTATACGATCACCTGCCAGATCGCGTACATGACGCCTCCCTTCGGCTACAACCTGTTCCTCATGCGGGCGATGGCTCCCCCGGAGATATCCCTGATGGACATCTACCGATCCATCGTCCCCTTCGTGCTGGTCATGTGTCTTGGCTTGGCGCTGGTCATGATTTTCCCCCAGATCGCTCTGTGGCTGCCGAATCTTTACTACGGGAAATAGGTGGTGTTCGCCGCGGCCTGTGGTAACATCCTGCCGCCTTCCGGACCAGTATCTTCCAGTATCTAGAGAGAGAGAGAAATGACGAGTATTCGATCTGCAGCTTTTCCGTTCATTCTGGCGACGGCATTCGTGCTTGGCGGATGCGTGAGCAAGGAGAAATACGAGGCGCTCGAGCAAGAGAACGCCGATCTTCGCACGGAAAACATGAAGCTGACTGAGGCGAGCCTTTTCCTATCCGGTGAACTGCTGGAGACCGACAGGGAAGTGGAAACCCTCGAGCGCCAGCAGGAAGCCCTGGAAGACGAGATCGCGCGCTGGGCTCTTGCCGGTGCCGTCAAGATGGAGCTCTTGAGAAGCGGGTTGCAGATAATCCTGCCAAACGAGGTTCTGTTTACTGCCGGATCGGCCAACCTCAAGCCCGAGGGGCAGTCGCTTCTCAAGGAGCTGGTAGGTGCGCTGGAAGGAGTCCCGTATCAGATCGTCGTCATCGGCCATACCGACGACGTCCCCATCGGTCCCGGGCTGGCGAAACGCTATCCATCAAACTGGGAGCTGGCTGGTGCGCGAGCCGCTGGCGTCGTCCGCATGATGGCAGGGGAGGGCATTCCCCCGCAGCAGTTGCTGGCTATTTCCATGGGCGACACCCGCCCGATCGCGGCCAACGACACACCGGAAGGACGCAAGCGCAACCGTCGAATCGAAGTGCGTATACGCCCTGTGGTCGTTCAGTAGCACGCTGAACCGCGCGCTTTTATCTCCCGACGCACTCGTCACGCAACCGGAACGCTTTGTTTACGATTACTTTGCCGTAGTCACTCAGAGTGTCGTAGTCGAGTTCGGCCTTCGTTCTGCTGCTGATTTCGATGTACTGCGCGAATCGGAGGGTGTACGGCCGCTTCTTGACCAGACATTCACAAAATGTCGTGTCGCCAATCGCCCGCAGACAGCGATACTGGAAATCGACTGAAATTTCCTCAATCGACCTCTCCGAGCGCTCCATCGATCACGTGGTCCTGGAGCGCGGCGAAGTGGCGAGCTCGTGGAAGACCGAGCGCTGGAACTCGCTCACGCTGCTCACGCCCAACTGGCAGAGCCGGCTTCCCAGCTACGGCGGTTACGTGGTCGCCACCAACCAGGGTGACTGGCAGTGCCAGACCGTGGTGCTCGCCACCGGCGCGTGCAATATCCCCCACGTCCCGGCGGTCGCCGACGCGCTACCGGAGACGATGCCCGCGACTTGAGCGCGCATCTCGCGTCCTACCTCGGCCAGCAGCGCGCAGCGGCCTGATCCCGACGCGTCAGCGCTGTTGTGCTTGCAAAGACTCGAGAAGCTGCCCGGGTCCGGGGTCATCGGGCGATAGTTCGACCAACGCTCTCGCATATTGCACCGCTGTCTCGAGATCACCCCTGTCGCGGCTCAATGTCGCCAGCGTAAACAGGATATCGCGATTGCCGGGATGCCGGTCATGGGCGGCGATCAGGACGGTGGAGGCCCGTCTCGTGTTTCCTACTTTCTGCAAGGCGAGGGCATAGGCATAACTGTAACGCGCGTTGTCGGGGCGCAATCCGGCGGCATCGCCCAGGTGCTTTACCGCCTCGGCGTAGCGCTGATGCCGAATCAGGAGGAGCCCGTAGGCATGCAGTACGTCGGCCTGCCCAGGCACCGTTCGCAGAGCGGCGCGCAGCACTTCTTCTCCCTGTTTATCCTGCCCAAGTGATCGATAAAGGTCGGCCAGATTTACGAACGCCGGCCCAAACGATGGGTGGCGAGTTACCGCTTCCCGGTAGGTCGCTTCTGCCTGCTTCGTATTGCCGCGGTCCCGGTAGAAATTCGCCAGGGTCATCAGCGATTCGGGTCGCTCGGCGATGGCTCTGTGAGCCTGTTCGTATTCGGCGAAGGCGGCTGTGAGGGTTTCGCGTGGCTCCGCCGGCAGCGCCTCCAGCGGCACCGGCGCCAGGAGTCGTGCCGCCTCCAGGCGCACGGCGCGTACGGGATCTTCTACGAGGGGAAAGACGACTCGAAAACGCTCGCGGGGAGCGAGGCGCTCCAGCGTGCCAAGCGCGGCCAGACGGACGAGGGGATCCCCGGCACGCAGTCCTTGTTGAATCGCTGCGAAGCTATCCTGATTGAGATCTTGCCCGAACGTGTCGAGGACGGTAGCACGCACGATGGCGGGTTGGCTGTCATCGAATGCTATCCGAATCAGTTGCTGTTCGGCTGCGGGCACGCCTTCCCGGGCAGCGGCGAGCGCCTCGCCGAAATGGGGCGATTGCTTTCGGGTTGGGCCATACCACACCGCTACTCTATCGGCCGCCCATGTAGCGGTCTTATCGCCGTGGCAGCCCGAGCAGGCGTTCGGAACTCCGATCTTCACCGAGAGATCCGGTCGTGGAATCCGGAAGCTGTGATCCCGGCGTGGATCGACGACCATGTACGTGGTTACCGGGGCGTGACAGTCGACGCACTGGCTGCCCGCCGCGCCGGCGGTGTGGAAGTGATGAGCCGGCAAATCGAAGGCTTCGGAGAGATGACACCGTGTGCAGAGGGCGTTGCCCTCGGCTCTCGGCTTCAGGCTGTGCGGGTCGTGGCAATCGCTGCAGGTGACTCCGGCCCGGTACATTTTGCTCTGCAGGAACGAGCCATAGACGTAGACCTCATCCTTGATCTGACCATCGGCGTGATAGAGATCGTCGGTCAGCAGCGCGACCCGATAGTTGTCGAGGATCGGCTTACCGTTTTCGACGGCATCACCAAGGGGTGCGCGGCGGGAGTGGCAGCGTCCACAGGTTTCGACTTCCGCGCGGAAGGTTGCGGGCGGCGTCGAGCGCGCCGCAATGACGGCGCCGTCCTTTAGCATCCATTGGATGTTCTTTCGATCGCTGAATGCAGATTCGAAGCTATTCGATGCGCCCGCCGTGTTTCCGGCCCTGGCCCAAGCCACGTGTTTGGAGCTCGGACCGTGGCAGGCCTCGCACGACACATCGATCTCCGACCACGTCGTTTCGAAGCGATCTTTCTCGAGATCGAAGTTGCGGCGCAGATTGGTCGAATGGCAATCGGCGCACATGTAGTTCCAGTTCTGATTGATTCGGGTCCAGTGCACCACGTCGTCCGGCGCGATGTGCTCGTCCGGGTAGAGATGGAACCAGCGTTGGCCGCCCTTTTCTCGCGGCCGGGCGTCCCAGGCGAGGCCCAGGGCCTGAAGGCGTCCACCCGGAAAGGCGATGAGGTACTGCTGCAGGGGATGCACGCCAAAGGTGTAATCAATCCTGTAGTCCTGCAGTTTTCCGTCCGGGCCCTCGGTATTGACGTAATAGTTTCCGTCTTTCGTGAAAAAGCGAGATGTTATGCCGTGGGCTGTGAACGCAGCGTCGTCGAAGTCGCCGAGGACCGTGGTCTTCGTCGCCTCCTGCATGGCGAGGTCGTGATGGGAACCGGACCAATCCTGATAGGCGCGCTCGTGGCAGGCGGCACAGGATTGGCTGCCGGCAAACGATGTGTCGTCCACCGTTGCGATCGGGTTTGCGGCCACCATCGTCGCACCGATCATCGCATAGTAGGCGATGACGATAGAAATTGTTCGAATCGCGCTCAGAGTGCTTTGCCTCGCGGGTCGGGTTAGCGATTACCGAAGGGTCCATTATCCACGACCCCGGTCAATCAGACACTAATGTGGCAATCGCGTCGGCCGTGAACCGGTGCGTATCGGCCCTATTGGGCGACCAGGTACGAGGCCGCAACCTCGCGAATGCCTATCGGAGCGGGCGGCACATACCAACCCTCAGGCGCTTCCGCGGGAACACCCCCCCTATCCGTGTCTCGCCTGTCACCCAGCCCCTCGTCAACCA
>Ga0255058_10000628_pt1 | contig 20399 bp, 16 predicted proteins | sample Cases_109_9_MG_FD_188637 | JGI IMG/M metagenome (GOLD analysis project Ga0255058, IMG submission 188637) | Seawater microbial communities from Amundsen Gulf, Northwest Territories, Canada - Cases_109_9 | ecosystem: Environmental > Aquatic > Marine > Gulf | place: Canada: Northwest Territories... | reverse complement strand
AGAAATACGATGAAAAGGTTTGAAGGGAAGAACATAGTGATCACCGGCACGGCATCGGGCATTGGCCAGGCCACCGCGCAACGCATCGCCGAGGAGGGCGGCAACGTCGCGCTGATCGACATCAATGCCGAAGGTCTGGCGGCGACCAAGAAGATTGCCGAAGGCTTGGGCGTGAAAGTCTGGACCTACGAATGCAACGTCGCCGACGGTGCTCGCGTGAAAGAGGTGATCGATCAGGCCGCGGCTGACATGGATGGCTTCGATACCCTTTGTCACTGTGCGGGCATTCTACGGACGTATCACACCCACGAGATGACCTTCGAGCAGTGGCACCAAATCATCGACATCAATCTCCACGGCACTTTCTACGTGAACCACGCCGCGCTTCCGCACCTTCTCAAGAATCGCTTCAGCGCGATCGTGAACTGCTCGTCGACTTCGGCGCTCGGAAGCCACCCTTGGATGGCCGCTTATGCAGCTTCGAAGGGTGGGATCATTTCGATGACCCGCTCCTTGTACCAGGAGTACGTGAAGCAGGGCCTCCGCGCGAACTGCGTCGTTCCCGGCGGCATCGCCACGGCGCTCCACGGCGACTTTAAAGCCCCCGAGGGCGCAGATATGGACCTCTTAAAGGGTGCCATGCCCTTCGTAGGCTTCGCCAAGCCTCGTCACGCCGCCTCGGTCATCGCCTTCCTAGCCTCCGACGACGCCCGCTACATCAACGGCACAGAAATCCGAGCTGACGGTGGCGCCCTCTCCTAGGACCACCGCTCGCAGCGACGCTGTTTAGTTTCGAAGTGCGGCGAGTTCCTGCGCCCGCGCCAACACGGCTGGCTCCACCTTGTGAAGCGCGCCCGCATCGTGGGGTGGTTGCGGGTCGTACTCGATCATGAGCTGAAGCGCCTTTGCGGTGGTCGCATCGGTGAGCTGCTCAGCGAGTTCGAGTGCCATATCGATACCACTCGAGACGCCGGCTGCGGTAATGATCTTGCCTTGGCGGACCACCCGGTCCTCGACCGGCTTGGCGCCATACTTGGTGAGTAGCTGCCGCGCGGAAAAGTGAGTCGCGGCATCGAGGCCGTCGAGAATTCCGGCCGCAGCGAGGAGCAACGAACCCGTGCAAACCGAGGTCGTGTACTTCGACGTCTCGTGTGCGCCTCGAATCCAATCAAGAATCACTTGGTCGTGCACCAGCGCGCGCGTGCCGATTCCCCCAGGCACGAGCACGATCTCCGGGCTGGGCAGCTCGTCGAACGTATGGTCCACGGTCATTCCCAGAAACCCATTGTCGGTCCGAATCTCGCCCCTTCGGTGCCCGACGAACTTGAGCTGCGCGTCCGGAAGCCGCTGCAACACCTCATAAGGCCCAACCGCATCTAGAGCGGTGACCTGATCAAAAAGCGCAATCGCAATGTCCACCCCAGGAAGCTGCCACGAAAGGGGACACGCTGCACCCCTAAAACACTAATGTTCAAGCCCACCTACGACCCACACCGCGACAACGCAACCGGGTCGGTATCTAGCCGATAACATCGCATGCCACGTTCGCCACGAAACCTCCTCGTCGTCCCCGGGAACCCTCACCATTTGATTCTGCGCGGCAACAACCGTCGGCGACTCTTCTCGTATCCACGTGAGTATCGGTTCTTCGCACTGCGCCTAGGTGAAGGAAGTTGCAAGTTCGGTGTCTCCGCAGCTTGCCGTCACGACGGCGTACATCGAGCTCAATCCGGTGCGCGCAAACATATGCACCGAACCAGCGGAGTACCCGTGGTCGACGTTTCGGCAACACGCGGGGCTCGAGGACGGGGAGCCCCTCTTCACGAAGTTCTGGCGCCCAAGTCCCTGGTACATTTCGCTTGCCGGTGATGCGGGTGGCCGCGCCAGCGTCTACCGAAATTGGGTCGCTCACTACGAGGCTCGAGACGACTGGTCCCAGGTCTACCGGGAGCCGAGCCGGAGCTCGGACCGAAAACGATTCGAGCGACCGGATCGCACACGCGCGCTCTAGGTTTGCGCGGTGTGGGTCGTAAGTGACTAGGATTGCGGGGTTTTTTGGGGGGGAGCGTGTCCCCTTAGGAAGGGGAGGTATTTGGGGTGCCAGAAGCGGTCTCGGACGAAGGCTTCGATGTCTTCTGGCATGTTTTCGCGCCGGGCGACCTGGTCCTTGATGGCTTGCCGGCAGACGCGCGTGGCTACGCGAATTGAGGTTTCTTGGAGGTCGCTGACCGGCGGGTAGATCAAGCCGCCATCGACGTACTTCTCGATCGTGTAGTCAGCCAGTGCTTGCGAGGCCTCGAGCACCATGCCGTCGGTGATGGCCTTCGCGTCGCTCAAGATTGCTCCGAACCCTAGGCCGGGAAAGATAAACGCGTTGTTGCCCTGGCCGATCGGGTGAGTGACGCCGCCCATCTTCACCGGATCGAAGGGGCTTCCCGTCGCGACGATCGCTTGCCCATCTGTCCATCGGAAGACGTCCGTCGGCTTCGCTTCGGCCGAGCTGGTCGGGTTCGAGAGTGGGAAGATGATCGGCCATTTGTGGTTGTCGGCCATGGCGCGAACCACTTGTTCGCCGAAGGCGTCGGGCTGCCCGGAAAGACCCAAGAGGACCGTCGCCTTGGCGTTGCAGATCGTCTCCAGGAGATCTGGTGCGTCGCCTTCGAACTCCCAGCCAGCAATGGCTTCCCGGTGGTGCGTGTAGCGGCGCTTGTACTCTTCCATCTCCCGATCCGCTAGCAGCAAGCCACGAGAATCGAGGACGAATACCCGAGCCTTCGCCTCGTCTGCACTCAGCCCGGCTCGAACCAGGCCTTCATGGATCGCCCAAGCGACCCCAACCCCTCCGGCACCCGCACCATGAATGACGAAGACCTCATCCTTCAGACTTTCATTACGTAGATGGCAAGCAGCGAGAATCCCTGCCAGCGCAACCGCGCCCGTTCCTTGAATATCATCGTTGAAAGAAGGACCACGGTCTCGATAGCGCTCCAGAATCGTGAACGCGGCCGTCTTGGAGAGATCCTCCCATTGAATCACAGCATCTGGCCAGCGCGACCACACGGCTTCGACAAAAAGGTCGAGGAACTTGTAGTAGTCTTCACCTCGGAGGCGCTTCTGCCGTACCCCGAGGTAGTTCGGGTCGTTGATCAGGTCCATGCGGTCGGTGCCCACATCGAGCGCGACGGGCATCGTGTGAAACGGGCTCACGCCTCCGCCTACCGTGTAGAGCGCCATTTTGCCGATCGGAATCGCGAGGCCGCCGTAACCCTGGTCGCCAATTCCGAGGATCGCAGATGAATCCGTAGCGACGATCATCCGCACGTCTTCCATCGGGTAACACTCGAGTGTCTGGTCGGCTCGATCGATGTTGAGGGGCGAGAACGAAAGCCCGCGCGGGTTCTGATAGAGCGCGCTGAATTGCTGCACGGCGGCCCCGACAGTCGGCGTGTACACGATCGGAAGCATCTCTTCCAAGTGCTTCTCGAGCAACGCATAGAAGAGCACCTCTTGCCGCTCTTGGAGGGAGCGTAGGTATTGATATTTGTCGATATCGGTCGGCGCTTGAACGAACCCCTCATAGACCCGTTCGGCTTGCTGCTCGAGCGTGTTGAACTGTGGGGGAAGCAAGCCGCCGAGTCGAAGCGCCAAGCGCTCCTCGTAGCTGAAAGCTGTACCCTTGTTCGTCAGCACCAGACGCAAAAGCGCGATACCGTCGAGATACACCTCCATGTACTTGCGGCCGTGTTCGTCTTCTTTAAGGTCAAACAACCGGCTGACGCGTTTGCGGGGCATGTTGGTCCTTTCCTTACGCGCCTTCGATGGCCGATACTATTGCATCCGCCATTTCGTTGGTGCCGAGCGAGCGCTGCCCGCCACTGAGATCCGCAGTGCGGAGACCGCTGTCTAGCACTTTTTGCACCGCATCTTCAACCGTCTTGGCGTCTGCATCGAGGGCGAGGCTATGACGTAGCAACATCGCCGCGCTCAGGATCGTGCCCAGTGGATTTGCGACGCCCTTGCCGGCGATGTCTGGTGCAGAGCCGTGAATCGGCTCGTAGACGCCAAGCGAACCCTCGCCGAGGGAGGCACTTGGAAGCAGTCCAAGTGAACCGGTCAGCACCGCACCCTCGTCTGAAAGGATGTCGCCGAACATGTTGCCGCTCACGATAACATCGAACGAGGACGGGTCCGTGACGAGTCGCATCGCGGCCGAATCGACCAGCTGGTGGTCCAGCTTCACATCGGGGTTCTCTTTGCCGACCTCGGTTGCGACCTCACGCCACACCTGCATCGCAGCGAGTACGTTGGCCTTGTCGATCGACGTGAGATGCCCGTTTCGCTTGCGCGCGACATCGAAAGCCAGCTGAACGATACGGCGAATCTCCGTCTCGTCGTACACCATGGTATCGAAACCGCGCCGAGCTCCGTTCTTCATCTCTTTGCCTTTCGGCTGACCAAAGTAAATGCCGCCGGTAAGCTCGCGAATGAACACGAGATCGACCCCGCGCAGTCGATCCGCCTTGAGGGGCGATGCAGCTTCGAGTCCACGGAAGAGCTTCACGGGGCGTACGTTGGCGAACAACTTTAGTGCCTTGCGCATTCCGAGCAGCCCTTGCTCCGGTCGAACCTTCGCCGTCGGATCGTCCCACTTCGGTCCTCCGACAGCCCCGAGGAGCACCGCGTCTGCGCTACGGCAGGCGACGATCGTGTCGTCAGGAAGTGGCACGCCTGTTTCATCGATGGCAACGCCGCCGATGAGGTGCGTCGAGAAGGTAAAGGCATGGCCGGATCTGTTTGCAATCGCTTCTAGAACCTGCCGTGTCGCGTCTACGATTTCGGGGCCTATCCCGTCGCCTGGGAGAAGTGTGATCTTGGCTTTCATCGTGCCGCCCGTGCCTCTGATTGTTTTTCGCGCTTGGCTTGTTCGAGCGTTAGTCCGTATTCGATGCTGTCCACGAGGGCCTGAAGTGATGCCTCGATGATGTTGTGGGATGCGCCGACCGTGCTCCAGGTATCGTGGGCGGACTGGCTGTCGATGAGGACTCGGGTAGTCGCAGCGACCCCACTGCGGCCATCCAGGATGCGGACTTTGTAGTCGCTCAAGTGCATTTCTGCGACGCGCGGGAAGAAGGGGCGCAATGCCTTTCGCAGAGCGGCGTCGAGCGCGCTGACAGGGCCGTTTCCTTCGCCAGCCGTCAGAATCACGTCGTCGCCGATCTGGACCTTCACGGTAGCCTCAGAGACCATCCCAGCACCGCGCCGGCGCCCGACGCTCACTTGAAAGTCGAGCACCTCGAACGGCGGCTCATAGCCCTCCCGGTCGCGGGCCATCAGGAGCGCAAACGAAGCCTCGGCGGCTTCATAAGCGAACCCCTGCGCTTCGAGTTCCTTCACTCGCGCCAACACCCGGCTGCCGTGGTCCGAGCTAACTTCCAACCCGAGCTCTTCAGCCTTGCTCATCACATTGCTTCGTCCGGAGAGCTCACTCACCACAACGCGGGATTCGTTGCCGACCAGCTTGGGGTCGACGTGCTCGTAGGACTCTGGATGGCGCCGGATCGCTGCCACGTGGACGCCCCCCTTGTGCGCAAAAGCGCTTCGGCCGACATACGCTGCGTGGTCGTTAGGACTCAGATTCGCGATCTCTGCTACGAAGTGCGAAAGATCGTAGAGTTTTTCAAGCCCGCCTTCCGGAAGGCACGTGAGCCCCAATTTGAGCTCGACGTCCGGAATGATTGCGCAGAGGTTCGCGTTGCCACAGCGTTCACCGTAGCCGTTGATCGTTCCTTGCACGTGGCTTGCGCCAGCTCGGATTGCCGCGACCGAGTTGGCCACGCCACATTCGCCATCATTGTGTGCATGTATGCCGAGCCGAGCCTCTGGGAGAGTTGCCCGCACTGCCTTCAAGATCTCTTCGACCTCCCAGGGCATGGAGCCGCCGTTGGTGTCGCAAAGAACCAGCGTTTCGGCTCCGCCCTGGGCCGCCGCTCGCAACGTCTCGATCGCGTACCCCGAATCGGCCTTGTATCCGTCGAAAAAGTGCTCGGCGTCGTAGATCAACCGCCGCCCACTCTTCGAAAGAAACGCTACGCTCTCCTCGATCATCCGAAGATTCTCTTCGAGGTTGGTGCGCAACACCTCGGTGACGTGCATGTCCCAGGTCTTGCCGAAAATGGTGCAGACAGGCGTCTCTGCCGCGAGAAGCGTTTGCAGTTGCACGTCGTCCTCAGCGCGCAGGCCGGCCCGGCATGTTGAGCCAAACGCGGCTACCGCCACGCTCTTCCAAGCGAGGTCTCGCGAGCGTTCGAAGAACTCGACGTCTTTCGGGTTTGATCCGGGCCACCCGCCTTCGATGAAGGTCACACCGAGCTCATCGAGGCGCTCAGCGATGCGCAACTTGTCGTCGCAGGACAGACTCATCCCTTCCATCTGCGTGCCATCGCGCAGAGTCGTGTCGTACACCTCTACCGAGGGGGCCGACACGTTATTTCCGCTGCTGCTCATAGTTGGTGATCTGGTCGTCGAACGAAAGGAGGTAGCCGAGTTGGTCGATCCCTTCCAAGAGACAATGCTTGGAAAAAGCATCGATTGGGAAGGTAGCCTCGAGGCTTCCGAGGCCGGTCACCGATTGAGTGGGCAAGTCGACCGTGATGGTCGTCGTTCGATCGAGTTGCACTGCCTGCATGAGCTCCTTGTGCACCTCGGGAGTTACCTCCACCGGAAGAAGCCCGTTCTTGAGGGCGTTGCTCCGGAAGATGTCGGCAAAGCCCGTCGAAATGATCGCGCGAAAGCCCCAGCCCACGAGCGCCCACGGCGCATGCTCGCGTGAAGAGCCACTCCCAAAGTTGTGCCCTGCGATGAGGATCTGCGCTCCCTGCGACTCGGCGTGGTTGAGCACGAAGTCTTCTCTATGAGAGCCGTCCTCATGGTAGCGCCAGTCGGAGAACAAGCTGTCGCCGAGGCCGTGCTTGTCGGTGACTTTGAGAAACCGTGCCGGGATGATCTGGTCGGTGTCGACGTTGTCCGCATTGAGCGGAACGGCGTGGGATGTCAGTGTCGTGAATTGTGCCATTGCTTTGTCCCTCAAGAAAGTAGCAAGCTCCGTGGGTCGGTGACTTTGCCCGTGACCGCCGCCGCGGCCGCCGTGAGAGGGGAGGCGAGGAAGGTACGCCCGCCTTTGCCCTGGCGACCCTCGAAGTTGCGGTTCGAGGTGCTAACCGCATATTGCCCCGGCTGCAGGTTGTCGCCGTTCATGGCGATGCACATCGAGCAGCCCGGCTCACGCCATTCGGCGCCAGCGTCTCTGAAGATCTGGTCGAGCCCCTCCGACTCGGCTTGAGCCTTGACGTCCTGCGAACCTGGAACCACCAGGGTCCGCACCCCATCCGCGACCTTTCGACCGCTGAATATGCTTGCCGCCATTCGCAGGTCACCTATCCGGGAGTTCGTGCACGAGCCGATGAAGACCACGTCGATCTTCTTGCCAAGTAAGGGCTCGTTGGGCGCGATGTCCATGTAGAGCATCGCCTTCTCGAACGCGACCTGCTGAGAGAATTCGTCGAGCGAGTCGAGGCCAGGCACCTTGCCATTGATGCCCATCCCCATGCCAGGATTGGTCCCGTAGGTGATCATCGGCTCGAGCTTGCTGGCATTGATGACGACTCGCTTGTCGTACTTTGCGTGCTCGTCGGTTTGCAGGCCGCGCCAGCGCTCGACGGCCGCGTCCCACTCGGTGCCTTGTGGGACTCGGTCACGGCCCTTCATGTACTCGAACGTCACGTCGTCCGGAGCTATCATCCCGGCGCGTGCCCCCGCCTCGATGCTCATGTTGCAGACCGTCATCCGACCTTCCATGTCGAGCCCGCGAACGGCAGCGCCCGTGTACTCGATGACGTACCCGGTGGCCCCGTCCATCCCGATCTCCGCGCAAAGAGCTAGGATGATGTCCTTCGCGGTGACTCCAGGCATCAACTGACCGTCGATCCGAATCTCTAGGGTTTTGGGCTTTCGCTGGAGCAGACATTGGGTGGCGAGAACGTGCTCGACCTCGCTCGTGCCGATTCCGAACGCGAGCGCTCCGAACGCTCCATGCGTCGAGGTGTGGCTATCGCCGCAGACGATCGTCTGGCCCGGTTGCGTGAAGCCTCGCTCGGGGCCGATGACGTGCACGATCCCGTTATACGGGCTGTCGAGCCCGAAGAGCTCGATCCCGAACTCCTCGCAGTTCTTCTCGAGTTGTCGTAGCTGTGCCTTGGATTGATCGTCGATGATGGCGAGCGACTTCGGTAGCGTCGGCGTTGAGTGGTCCATCGTCGCGACCGTCCTGTCGGAACGCCGCACGCCAATGCCACGTTCTCGAAGCCCGGTGAATGCCTGTGGCGACGTCACTTCGTGGATGAGATGCAGGTCGACGTAGAGGACCGCCGGTCTGTCCGGCTCCTGAACGACGACGTGCTCGTCCCAAACTTTCTCAAATAGGGTTCTTGGTTTCATGATCCGTCACTACGCAGCGCTTCCTGCTGCATGGCTGTCCTTGTTTGTTCCTTCTTTTAGAGCGAGGATGCGGTTGATGGCCCCGAGGTAGGCCTTGGCGCTGGCGACGATGACGTCGGTGTGAGCGCCGTGTCCGTGAAACACCCGTGCGCGCGAATGTTCGGATTGTGGGTTCAGCTGGTCGGTAGCGAGGTCGTCGTCGTGCGGAACGACGCGGACGCTCACCTCGCCGAGCGCGTCGATGCCCTCGGTGACCGACTGCACAGTGTACTCGAGCAGGGTGCAGGGAACGTGCACGAGCTGCTGGACGGCCTTGTACACGGCATCAACCGGGCCCGTGCCCACTTCTGCCGCGGTATGGGTCTCCCCATCGGGGCCGGTGAGCTTGACCGTCGCGGTGGGCATGCCCGTGCCGCACCCGACTTGGAGCGCATCGAGCTTCCAGTACTCGGTTGGCTGGTAGAGCTCATCGCTGACCAACGCGACCAAGTCGGCGTCCGTGATCGACTTCTTTTTGTCGGCGAGCTCCTTGAAGCGCGCGAAAGCTTTGTCGAGGCCGTCGCCTGACACCTGATAGCCAAGCTCGGTCAAACGGTTTGCGAACGCGTGCCGCCCGGAGTGCTTGCCGAGAACCAGCTGAGTCTTGCCAGCACCGACCGTCTCGGGGCGCATGATCTCGTATGTCTCTTCGTGCTTCAGCATGCCGTCCTGGTGGATGCCCGCCTCGTGCGCGAACGCGTTCGCTCCCACGATGGCCTTGTTGGGCTGCACGATCATGCCGGTTACCTTGCTGACCAAACGGCTGGCACGGGTGAGCTGGGTGCTGTCGATCCGGGTCCTGATCCCATAGAGGTCGTGACGCACGTACAGCGCCATCACGATCTCTTCGAGCGATGCGTTCCCTGCGCGCTCGCCGATCCCGTTGATCGCGACCTCGACCTGCCGTGCCCCGTTCATGACCGCGGAAAGGCTGTTCGCGACCGCCATCCCGAGGTCATCGTGACAGTGCACGCTGATCACAACGTTTTCGATGCCGGGTACATTCTCGCGCAGCATGGCGATGCGCTCGCCAAACTCCCGAGGGATCGTGTAGCCAACCGTGTCCGGGATGTTGAGCGTGCTCGCCCCGGCCTCGATCGCTGCTTGAAGCGTATCGTACAAGAACTCCATTTCGGTCCTGCAGGCATCCTCCGGGCTGAACTCGACGTCCTCGCAGAAGCTTCGAGCATGGCTGACCATCTCGGTGATCTTCCCGAGCACCTGGTCCTTGGTCATGCGGAGCTTGTGCTCCCGATGGATCGGCGACGTCGCGATGAACGTGTGGATCCGAGCGTGCTTTGCAGGAGTCACCGCCTCGGCTGCCTTGTCGATGTCGGACTTGTTTGCTCTTGCGAGGCTGCAGATGGTCGGAGGCTCCGGCATTGGCCTCCCCTCGACCCCGGTCACGCCGACCGCCTCGGCGATCGTTTTCACCGCCCGCAGGTCTCCGGGCGAGGCTGCCGCAAAGCCGGCCTCGATGATGTCCACGCCAAGCCGCGATAGGGTCTTCGCCACCTCTAGCTTTTCGACCGACGTCATGGTGGCGCCCGGCGATTGCTCTCCGTCTCGGAGGGTTGTGTCGAATATCCTAACGTGTTCGGGTTGCATGGCTCTTTCTCCTAGTCTCCTTGTTTGATTTCTACCGGGTCGACGAAAGGCATCATCGACCGGAGCTTGGCGCCGACGTTCTCGATCGGCTGTTCTTGCTCTGCGCGGCGGATCGCATTGAACTTCGGCCGGCCCTTTTTGTTTTCTTCAATCCAGCGCTTCGCGAAGCTACCGTCTTGGATCTCGTCAAGGATCTGCTTCATCGCCTTCTTGCTTTCATCACCGATGACGCGAGGGCCGCTCACATAGTCTCCCCACTCGGCAGTGTTGGACACCGAGTAGCGCATATAGTTCAACCCGCCGCGATACATGAGATCGACGATGAGCTTCAGCTCGTGGAGGCACTCGAAGTAGGCGAGCTCTGGCTGGTAGCCAGCTTCGACCAAAGTCTCGAAGGCTGCTTTCACCAGCTCGGAGGTACCGCCGCAGAGGACCGCTTGCTCGCCGAAGAGGTCGGTTTCGGTTTCTTCCGTGAAGGTCGTGTTCAACACGCCGGCGCGCGCGCAGCCGATTCCCGCCGCGTATGACATCGCCAACGCGTCTGCCTGGCCAGTCGCATCCTGATGGAGGGCGAGAAGGGCAGGCACGCCCCCGCCCTCCTGGTAGGTCTCGCGTACCCGATGCCCCGGGCTCTTCGGGGCCACCATCGTGACATCGACTTCCTTCGGCGGCTCGATCGTGCCGTATCGGATGTTGAAGCCATGCGCGAACATCAGCATGTTGCCGGCCTCGAGGTTGGGCACGATATGCTCCGTGTAGATCGCCGGCTGCGCCGTGTCGGGCGCCAGGATCATGATCACATCGGCTTCCTTCGCCGCGTCTGCCACCGATTTTACGGTAAGACCAGCTGCCTCGGCCTTTGCCTTGCTCTTGCTGCCTTCTTGCAAGCCCACACGGACGTCGACGCCGCTCTCTTTCAAGTTGAGCGAGTGCGCGTGGCCCTGCGAGCCGTAGCCGATGACCGCGACCTTCTTGGCTCGAATCAACGAGAGGTCCGCATCCTTTTCATAACGAATCTGAGTCATGGGTTTCTCAATTCTCCAAATGGGGGTTAAGCCGCTGTCGAGCGGGAGGCAGGCACCGTGGGGTGAGCGAGATCGTGTTCTTCGACGCCACGAGTCATCGCGACCGTCCCGGTCTGGACCATCTCCAAGATGCCAAAGGGCCGTAGAACCGAGACGAGGCCATCGACCTTGTCCTGCGGTCCAGTGATTTCTATCGTGACTCTCTCGGGCGACATATCGATCGCCCGAGCGCGAAACACATCGCAAATTTTCAATATTTCATCGCGCTGCCGGCGCTCGCACTTGACCTTGACCAGGGCGAGGACGCGGCTGATCGACTGCTTGTGGGTGATGTCATCGACCCAAAGCACGTTGACCATCTTGTAGAGATTGGCCTCGATGCGCTTCGCCTTGTCTTCATCCGCATCGCAGACGATCGTCATGCGCGAGACTCCCGGTTCGTGCGTGGCTCCTACGTTGAGCGAGTCGATGTTGAAACTTCGGCGTCGGAACAACGAAGCCACTCGGTTCAGCACACCTGGTTTGTCTTCCACGAAGACAGCAAAAGTTCTTTTGACGCTCTGGGACATCACTCGTCCTCCCCGGTCTCGAAGATGGGATTGTGTTCATGCTCGTCCGCCTTGTGGGGGCGCTCAATCATGTCGTCCAGGTTCGCTCCGGCCGGAACCATCGGATACACGGAGTCTTCTTGCTCGACCCGGAAGTCGATCAAGACTGTGCCTTCGGTCTCTTCGGCTTTCAGGACGGCAGCTTCGACCTCGGAGCGCTTCTCGACACGGATTCCAATCAGCCCATGAGCCTCCGCGATCTTCACGAAGTCCGGGCTGATCAACGGTGTCGCGACGTAGCGCCCCCCGAAGAAGAACTCCTGCCATTGGCGAACCATGCCGAGGAAACCGTTGTTGATGATCGCGACGTTCACCTTGATGCCTTCCTGTGCGCAGGTGGAAAGCTCCGCCTGGGTCATTTGAAAGCCGCCGTCACCGCAGATGATCCACACCGAGTCCTCGGGCTTGGCGAACTTGGCGCCGATGCCGGCGGGCAACGCAAAGCCCATCGTCCCAAGGCCGCCGGACGTGATCAGCTTCATCGGGTAGTCGTGCTTGTAGTACTGCGCCTCCCACATCTGGTGCTGGCCGACATCCGTCACGATGAGCGCCTTGCCTTCGGTATGGCGATAGAGGTCGTGGATGACGTGAGCTGCGAAGAGCTTGCCCATGTCCGGGAGGTTCTTGATGTCGTGAACCGACGAATCGCCTTTGATTTCATCGATATGGGCGAGCCACTCTTCCCGGTCGCATTTATCGACGTGGGGCAGTAGCTCATGCAGCACTGCGCGCACGTCGCCGACGATCGGGACGTCGACGTGGACGTTCTTGTTGATTTCAGCCGGGTCGAGCTCGATGTGGATCTTTTTCGCGTTCGGAGCGTACGTCTTCAAGTTGCCCGTGACGCGATCGTCGAAGCGCATGCCGACGGCGATGATCAGATCCGAATCCTGGATCGCCTTGTTGACCCAGGTTTCTCCATGCATGCCCATCATGCCGAGGTTGCGCGGATGGCTAGCGGGGAAACCGCCCAGGCCGAGCAAGGTGCACGCGACGGGAATGTTGGTCTTGTTGACGAAGTCCAACAATGCGCCAGTGCCCTGCGACATCATGACGCCGTGGCCCGCAAAGAGGATGGGGCGCTTGGCGTTTTGGATGAGCTCCACTGCCTCTTCGAGCTGTTCGGCGAGCGGCGCGTAGTCGGGGCGGTAGCCGGGCAGCACGATCTCGTCGTCACTCCATTCGAACACACAGCTCTGTTGTTGCGCGTCCTTGGTGATGTCGACGAGCACCGGGCCCGGGCGACCAGAGCGCGCGATGTAGAAAGCTTCGCGAATCGTCGGCGCGATCTGTTCGGGCTTGGTCACCAGGTAGTTGTGCTTGGTCACCGGGATGGTGCAGCCGGTGATGTCGGTCTCCTGGAACGCATCGCTTCCGATCAAGTGCGACGGCACCTGGCCGGTGACGCAGACGATCGGGATCGAGTCCAGCATGGCCGTGGCGATTCCGGTCACGAGATTGGTGGCACCGGGACCCGAAGTCGCGATGCACACCCCGACCTGACCCGATGCCCGCGCATAGCCGTCGGCCATGTGTGACGCACCCTGTTCGTGACGCGTGAGCACGTGGTGGATGGGGTACTGAATCATCGCATCGTAGGCAGGCATGATCGCCCCGCCCGGATATCCGAAGCAGACCTCGACCCCCTCGCGCACGAGCGATTCCCAAATGAGACTGGCTCCGGTAAGCGATTCGCCGATGCGATTTTTGAGCTTGGGATTGGCGGGTGTCACGACGGTCTCCTCGGTGGGTAGCTCGCTCCAACTAAACGATTCGGAGCGGCATTCAAGCACCGAAGCCAGATAGCTGTAGTTTTGTGCTGTGAGTGCTTTTTCATGGGGCCTTGGTCAACAAAAAAGCCCCCGCATGCGGATGCGGGGGCCAGAAACTAAGTGGGTTGGTGAGTTGGGTTGGTCTGGTCCCCGCCTATGACTGCGTAACTAGCAGAAGGCCAATAATGAGGCTGACTACAACTACAACACCACCGACCAGGCTCGCGCGGTACGCGTCGATCTCGATGCTCATAGCTGTGGCCTTCTGGACCATGGTCTCGCCATTCTGTGTTGAATACCCCCCTGGGTCAAGAGGACACCCGTTTTTGCCGCTCCTCGAGGTCGATTGCGACCGTCTTTTCGGTCGCTTTGCTCGAGATGGGTTCCTTGGCGGCTTCGATCTTGGGGCCAAAGGATTCCCACCAGCCTTCCGCGTCGGCCCTGGTCCACTGTTCCACTTGCAGGTTGTCGAGGGCGTCGGCCAGCTTTTGCCCCGTGGCAGGCCGGTCGGCTTGCGACTTCGCCAAGCATGAAAAGATGAGTTCTTCGAGCCCAGCAGGGATCTCCCCGGGGCACACCTCGGAAAGAGGAATCGGCTTCGTGTGTAGATGGTGCATGCATACTTCGATGATCGTCTTTCCTTCGAACACGTGCCGCCCCGACAACAGGTAGTATCCGACCGCACCGAGCGCGTAGATATCGCTTCGCGCATCGATGCCCTGCGGATCCTGAATTGCCTCCGGGCTCAAGTAGTGCGGTGTACCTTTGATCGACAGCGTGTTCGTGCGCTCGAGCTCATCGACGGTGCCGAGATTCTTCACGAGCCCAAAATCGAGCACCTTCGTGACATCGCAGACTCCGCCCTGCCGTGCCAACATGATGTTGCTCGGTTTGACGTCGCGATGGATGAGCCCGACATCATGCGCTTCGTTGAGTGCCAGGGCCGCGTCTCGTAAGACCCGAACGACGCGCTCGATAGGTTGTGGGCCGCCGGCTTCGACGACCTGCGTGAGCGTCGCCCCGCTGAGAAGCTCCATCGCATAGTAGAACAGCCCATCGGGGGTGCGACCGTAGTCGTAGATGGTGACCGTATTCGGGTGTGTGAGTTTTGCGGTGAGCTGGACTTCTCGGCGGAACCGACTGAGAGCGTCTGGGTCCGCGATCTCCGGCCTCAGTAGCTTGATCGCGGTCGGCCGTTTGAGCATTCCGTGGGTCGCTTCGTAGACGACGCCCATCGCGCCCTCGCCGAGCTTTCGCTCCAGTTGGTATTGGCCAAGGCTCTGGATGTCGCTCACCTCTTCGCGCAATCGGTGAATGACGCGGGATGCGAGGCTCGCGAGGCCTACCGTCAGCGTCCACCACATGAGCGTAATCACCAGCTGGGATCCGGCTACTCGATACTTGGAGATCCCTGTGTCGTAGTACCCGAAGCGGCGCCAGATGCTCAGATCCACAGTCAGGTAGTGCGAATACATGGCAGCAACGAGTGGGATTCCGATCATGACTCCGAGAATTGCGGTGCGCCTTGCACTGCTCGGCACGAACACACTTCGCGCAAACAGCATCAAGGCCAAGATGAACGCCGTGATGGTGTCGGCGCCGACCTCCGGGCGGATGTTCATCCCCATGCCGATGTAACCGAAGCTCGCCGTCAAGAGTCCCGTATACTCGACGACTCCGATCGTCCTCAGCTTGAGATCGCCGCGCCGACAGATGAGCCAGATGGCGAGCATCGGCAGGATGGACAGCGCATGCAGGATGAAACTCGGGTTCTTTAGCTCTTCATCGATGAAGCCGAACAATATCCCGAGGATCGCGCGAAACAGGAGGGCGGTGCCACCGAGGAGCATCCCGATGAGACCAAACGCCGCGACACGTTTTTGAAGAAACGCCCGTGCTGCCGGGTCCGAGAAGTAGGTGCTTCTAGTGGACACTGGTTCTGCCTCCTACACCCATTCGCGAGGGCGATCAATGATCGCTACACTCGGAGTTTGTAACCGCGCTGAAGGAGGATGCTCGCCGCGGTGAGCAGCACCACAAACGAGATCAGGACCACGATTGCACTCACCACAGGCGACACGTCCGCGACACCGAGGAAGCCGAAGCGAAGGCCGTTGATCATGTAGAACAGCGGGTTGAGACGGCTGATCGAGTTCCACGGTTCGGGCAATAGGTCTATCGAATAGAAGACGCCTCCGAGGAACGCTAAGGGTAGCAGCACGAAGTTCGGGAAGATCGCGAGGTGATCGAACCTCTCGGCCCACAACGCAGAGACGATCCCCAGTAGCGCAAAGGTCGCGGGGACGAAGATCGTGAAAAAGATCGACCACCCCACGTTGTGTATGGGGAACCATGTGAAGAAGAGCGCCACCACGAGCACTAACACGCCCGTGATCACCGCTCGGCACATCGCCGCTCCCACATATGCAAGCAGCATTTCGGTCGCTCCGATCGGCGCGACCAACAGATCTGTAATCGTGCCGTTGATCTTCGACTGGAACAGACTCGACGAGGTATTCAAGAACGAATCGCGAACCAAGGTCATCATGACGAGGCCTGGCACGACGAACTGGATGTACGGGACGCCCGAAATCTCCTTCAGGCGCGAGCCCAGGGCGACACCGAACACCAAGAAGTAGAGGCTCGTGGTGACCAAGGGGCTGAGCACAGTCTGCATCCACACCTTGCTGAACCGCCGAATCTCCTTGATGAAGAGCGTTTTGAGGGCGATGCGGTTCACGCGACGTGCCTCCCGTCGGCGCGGCGGATCAGCTCAACGAAGATGTCCTCGAGGGACCGCCCGTTGTGGCGCTCGAGAAGGCTCTCGCGGCCTTCGACGAGCAGCAGCTCGCCTTTGTGGATGATCCCGATTCGGTCTGCAAGTTGCTCGGCTTCTTCGATATAGTGCGTCGTGAGCACAATGGTGGTCCCTGCCGCCCGAAGGTCTTCGACTTCCTGCCAGAGCTCGCGCCGAAGCTCGACGTCGACCCCGGCGGTCGGCTCGTCGAGGAACAAGAGCCTGGGCTGATGGACGAGCGATTTCGCTACGAGCAGCCGTCGTTTCATGCCCCCCGAAAGCGTTCGCGTGTAGGCGTCTCGCTTTTCGTCGAGGGCGAAGGTTCGCAGCAGGTTCTCCGCTCGTTCGCGATTGGGCTCGACCCCCATCAAGCCCATCTGAATCATCAGGCTTTCCAGCGGCGTGAAAAACGGGTCGTAGTTGATCTCTTGCGGGACCAGCCCGACGAGGCGACGTGTCGTTCGAAAATCGCGCAGCGTATCGAACCCCAGTACTTCGATCGTGCCCTCGCTTTGCTTTGCCAGTCCGGTGATACAGTGGATCAAAGTCGATTTGCCGGCTCCGTTCGGCCCGAGGAGGGCGAAGATCTCCCCCTCGTAGACTTCCAAGGACACGTCCTTGAGGGCGGTGAACTTGCCGTAGCGCTTGGTGATGTGGCTGCAGCGGAGGACGGACGGCTTCATCGGGCCGGACTATAGCGACGTACTCCGTGATAGCCAGGCTATCCCGGCGCGTGGCGTAGATGAAACGACTTCGGCCGGGTCAGTTGCGCGTAGCCCAAGGTCGACAGGCTGCACCCACGTCCCGAGTCCTTGACGCCGACCCATGCGAGCTCGGGGTCTAGGTAGTCGCAGCGGTTCATGAACCAAGTTCCGGTCTCGACTCGGTTTCCGATCTCCTGTGCGTGCTCGAGGTCGTCGGTCCAGACCGAAGCGGTGAGGCCATACTGGCTATCGTTCATCAAGGTGACCGCCTCGACATCGCCAGCCACCGACATGATGCCGATCGCAGGCCCGAACGTCTCTTCGCTCATGATCCGCATGCGGTGGTCGACGTCGAGGAGAACGGTGGGCGGCATGTACGGGAGCCCACGGTTGCTCTCGGGGAAGTCGCCTGCGTCGAGCAGTGACCTGGCGCCTGCTGCAATGGCCTCGTTAATCTGTAACTGAATGGCCTGGGCGTTGCGGACCCGAACCACTGGGCCGAGCGTGGTGGCGGAGTCGCGTGGGTCTCCGAGGACCAGCTTTTTCGTTTCCGCGACAAACGCCTCGATGAACGGGTCGTAGACGTCGCGGTGCACGTAGATTCGTTCGATGCCACAGCAGGACTGGCCCGCATTGTAGAAGGCGCCATCGACGAGGCCCGCGGCGGTCCTTGCGATGTCCGCATCTTGGCAGACGTACGCTGGGTCCTTTCCCCCGAGCTCGAGCCCAAGTCCGATGAATCGGTCCGCGGCCGCTTGCTGCACGGCGCGGCCCCCTTCGACCGACCCGGTGAACGCTACAAACGCCACTCGCGAGTCGGTGATCACGTCCCGGACGCGGTCGTGGTCGAGATACAGAACCTGAAGCACGCCTTCGGGAAGCTTCGCTTCGACCGCGGCATTTGCGATCCGTTGGGCGACCAAGGGTGTCTGCTCCGAGTGTTTGAGGATGACCGTATTGCCCGCCACTAGCGCTGGCACGAGCGCGTTGACCGAGGTGAGCCACGGATAGTTCCACGGCGCGAGCACGAAGACGACCCCGAGAGGCTCGTGGCGAATGAAGCGGGTGAAGCCCTCCCGTTCCTCGAGGACGACGTCTGCCAACGCGCCGGGTGAAAGCTCGAGCATCGTTCGGCCTCGCTCGAGCCATCCGCGCACTTCACCGCCACCATCACGGATCGGTCGCCCGATTTGCATGGTGAGCTCGTGGGACACGGCGTCGGTATCCTCTACCGCGAGCTCGACGAATCGCTGGACGCGCGCTCTGCGTTCGTCGAGGTCGACGCGGCGCCACGCCTCGAATGCCGACTCTGCTTGCTCGAGCGTTTTTCCGATCTCGCCTCGGGTCGTTAAATCCCGTTCGAAAACCACGCTTCCGTCGACGGGTGAGACTGTTCGAAAGCTATCGGCCATGTGCCTAGCGTTTCGCAACGCATCCCCGCCGTCAATCCGGGCTTGCGCCCTCGCGTTTTGCGGGGCACGAGAGGCCAATGGCAGTGCCCAAGCTCGAGGGGAAGGTCCTCATCACCGGCGCCAGCGGCTTCATCGGCGGTCGCTTGCTCGACGCTCTTTTGGAGTCCGGCAGCGATGTCGTCGCCGTGCGCCGATCCGAGTCCCCGCAGTCGGATCGGAGCCGTTCGGTCACGGCGGACTACGCAAGTATCGCGGAGCTCGAGCAATTGATGGAAGCGGAGAAACCCGACTATGTGCTCCACGTCGCCGGGGTTACCAAGGGTCGGAGCTACGAGGACTTTTGGCGAGGCAATGTCATGCCGACCTGCAATCTCTTGAGCGCCCTCCGCCGCGTGCATCCCGGGCTGAAGCGCTTCGTGTTGGTCTCATCGTTGGCGGCCTATGGGCCGTCGAGCCTTTCGCACCCGCTTCAAGAGTCGGACCCACGACGACCGATCGAGCACTACGGCAAGAGCAAGCTCGAGGCCGAGCAAGCGGTCGAGCAGGAGAGCGCAAGCACTTTTTGGACCATCGTGCGCCCGGCAGGGGTCTACGGGCCTGGCGACGTCGACTACTTCAACCTGTTCAAGAGCGCTGCACTCGGCTGGAACGCGTTTTTCGGCAATCGCCAACGAGAGATGTCTCTCATCTACATCGACGATTGCGTGCGCGGCATCCTTCAGGCAGCGCACCACCCGGCGTGCGTCGGGAAGGGCTACTTTTTGGAGACCCAGGAATCACTCACATGGGAGGAGCTCCAGGATCAGATCGTTCGAATCGTCCAACCCGAGGTACGGACCCTCGATCTCCCGGAGCTGTTCGTATCCCTAGCCGCGCTCGGAGGCGAGATCGCCTCACGCTTTGACAAGAAGCCGAGGCTTCTCAATCTGCAAAAGGCCAAAATGGGCGCCCAAGACGCCTGGACGTGCACGGCCGCGGCAGCAAAAGCCGACTTTGGTTTCGACGGGGAGATCGATCTTGCCGAAGGGGTCCGGCGTACCCACGAATGGTATGTCGAAAACGAGTGGTATAAGGAGTCCAAAGCCGACGCGTGATCACTCCGCGGCTTGTTGCGTCTCTTCGTGCGACTGCGTCGAGAGCTTGCTCAAGAGTCGCTGACCGGTCGTCGTGATCTGGTCGTGGAGGTAGCGAGCGCGCGGTTCCGCCCGGTCGAGATGACGTTCGAGGACCTCGATCCGCTCGGGGTGCTTTTTGGCCTGCGCAAGGAACACCTCGGCGATCGCCGTTTCACCGAGAAGCTGAATCAGTCGCTCAGCGTGCAGCATTGCGTACGCAAAGTCGCGCTTCGGATCCCAGTTCTTGGTGAATTCCTCGGGCCAGTCGCTGAGCGGCTTGTCGCGAAGCCCCTTCATCTTGTTGCCCGCGGTCTTGAGGATGAGGTGCTGTTGTGCGCCGAGGGAAAGCGCCTGGAGGGCAGCGACACGTCGCTCGAGCGCGTCGCGGGCCGAGAGCGAGCGCCAGCGTGCCCGGGCCACGCGCCGAACGAACGCCTGAGGGTTCTTGATGATCGCACCGAGCGTGTCCTTCATCGCCATCAGTGCCTGAATCTGGCTCGTACCTTCGTAGATCGGCATCACGAGCGCGTCGCGGAGGAGCTTTTCGGGCAGGTATTCGGTCATGTACCCGTTGCCGCCGTGGATCTGAAGGGCGATCCGTCCATGCTCGACGGCATTTTCGGCGCCGAGGTACTTGAGGATCGGCGTGATGCGTCGCGACTTGCGCTGGTGCGACTTCAACTGTCGTTCCACGTTCTTCCGTTCGAGTTGGCTTAGCTCGCCGAACTCGAGCGCGAGGACCAGCTTTTGGGCCATCTCTTCGTGGAAGCCCGCCGTGACGGCCAATGCGCGAACGCCCTGGATGTCGGTCTTCATGCCTTCGAGG
>Ga0255058_10000626_pt1 | contig 20522 bp, 42 predicted proteins | sample Cases_109_9_MG_FD_188637 | JGI IMG/M metagenome (GOLD analysis project Ga0255058, IMG submission 188637) | Seawater microbial communities from Amundsen Gulf, Northwest Territories, Canada - Cases_109_9 | ecosystem: Environmental > Aquatic > Marine > Gulf | place: Canada: Northwest Territories... | reverse complement strand
ATTAATTTCTTTTTTAAAATCTGTGCCGACAAATAAACTTTCATAGGTTCTATTATGTTCTGCTCTTAAGAACCTATATATTCTTACTGAGTTTAGAAAGTCTTCAGTATAGTCTTGCATCACTATCCCCCATCATTTCTAAAATGTCAGTGACTAGATTGTCTAGTATATCCGCTTTGAAAGCAGATGAATGATGATCCCTGATAATTGCACATATCTGTTTTCTTTTTTTCAGTTTTTCTATATATCTGCTTCTAACCACGTTAGTCATATTGCGGTCTTCCCTAGGTAAGTGTATATAGGGCTATGTCGATAGTCAAATTGTCCATTGCCGCCAGAAGAGTTAACAACCACAGAATGGTGGAGTTCATCATAGAAGGAGAGCCTGCATCCAAGGCAAACAGCCGACAAGCGGTAGTCTTCCATGGCAAACCACGCTTCATAAAATCTCCCAAGGCATTGCAATACAAGAAGGATTTTGAAAAACAATGTCCCATCCTATCACCGCTATGGTTTTGTGATCTTCAAATCGAGATCGATATATATTATAGAACCAGAAGGCCAGACCTTGATGAATCACTAATCTTGGATTGCATGGAAGGATTTATCTATGGCAATGACCGACAAATCAAACGAAAACTCATCCGGCATGGATTATGTCGAGACAGACCACGGAGTATTATCAGAGTCGGGCCTTTGGAGAGCGGTATTGGCGCAAGCGATATCTGATACAGCATTAGGAGACAGAAGGCAACAGCTAGAGGTTGCCAGATGGATGAAAACAAGAGACTTCGAAACTGTATGTGATTTTGCTGACATAAATAATATATTAATTAAGGGACAAATAGAAAATCTTTTAACAATGACCTCACGACCATTACGAAAGCATTATTCACGTTTACTATGTAAGAGTATCAGTGACAGATCAATGAAGAGAGAAAGACCTACTGCGAACGGCGAAGAAACATCCTTAGATTGAATTGACTATGCACAATCTTATAACACCCATCCTCTTTTAATTTTGTAGTCTGCAACCATGGAACTTAAATCTTCACATATAATTGAACGATGATAATTCATATCATGGATTGTCATGAATATTACTGCTGCCAAATGTGAAGTAAATGTATTAACATCAATATTTTGATCTTCATTATCATCAGGGTACCTATGTCCCCCAGAACCACATTGTATCCACTCGCCACCATTCCACAATTGAACCTCACGTCCGTCATAGTTATCCCTTACTATTCGGTATTTCATTTTTTCCTTCCTCTTCTCTCGCTCCCTTTATGATTGCTTTTACACGATGCATATTATAGAGTTTACGTGGGTCTTGAAACCATACTAAAGCCCACATATGTTCCTCGTATGAAACATCGTCAAACCCTGCACGATCTTGTTTGACGCCTAATTTAGAATACATATGGGTGATCATTAGTTCTCGTTGTTGACCTGTTCTTTCATCACAATATAACACCCAAAGACAAAACATTAAAAAGATAAGAAGTGCTACAAGTAAAATATGAGCCATCTTTTTTCCTCATGGTATGTTTAGTTTATCTGCCATGTTTTCTAATTGATCAGAATTAACATTATTTATCCCTGACATTCTTAAAGCTATGTATATACTAGCGCGTAATTCAGAACTTAATGTATTAACCCCGTTTTTTAAACCACATTGCACCCACCCATCTCCTCTATTAAACTGAACCTCAAATCCACGAAACGTATCCGACACTACCCGGTATTTAATCTCCACTATCCTTATCCTTTATTTCAGAAATGTGAGCCTTCACACGAGATATGTCTTCATTGATAGTTCTGTTCACCAATTCCTCCATCTCTGGAGGGAACATTTCAGCCGCATTGGCTTTTTTCATCCCGACAAGACGACTCAATTCTTGCTCGGCTATAGCTAGAGTTACATGAAGAGCAATGTTTTCTGGCATGGGTGTGTCGCCTTTTGATCTAATATTCATAGTCTTCCTCCATAGGCTTCAAAAAAGACGCTTACCCATGACGGCGGGCGTCCCGTTGTAGTGCTGCCTCTTCCCAATATCCCCGGCCTGCATTTGTTATCGCAGTGCCATCTGCGCCCATGCTGGCTAATTCATGTAGCCAGTCAGTCAATGGTGGACCGGTTCTCTACACGGCTGTCTCGTCCGTTGGGAAGTCATGTCCGGTGTCGCTGCACCGGCACAGAGCCAATTTCATGTCCCAGAGGGGGAGGCGCGGGTCAAATTGGGTAAAGACCGGCCTTATGGCACGCAAAGAAACGCCATAGATGCCCATGGTTTCCCATGCGACAATCTTTTGTCGTTTTTTCGCTTGCGGAGTTTGGGGGAATGTTGTATACATTTCTTGTGCCTAGAGTTGAGGCCCCGGATGGAAACCAATTCCAACTGCCGGGGCCTTTCTCTTTTGCCCTACTTATCCTTGTTTGTCAACTAGAATGGCAGTAGGTCGGCTACTTTACAATTGAGGCCCTTCGCCACTTTTTTGAGGGTGCTGATGGTTGGGTTGCGGTTCTTTTCGAGGGTACAGATCATGCTAGTACCTAGACCCGCTTTTTTTGCCAATTTTGCTTGGTTCCATTCTTTGGAACGACGCAAATGTTTTACCACTTCTCCTATGGTTTTGGGGTTTAGTTCGCCAGTTCCTTTACAGTATGGGCATTTCATTTCATTCTCCTTTGGGGTTGGTAGTCTTTCCACTCGATAAGCCTCATTGAAGGGTATGATAATATTTGTGTTTGTGGATCGTGTTCAAAAAGTTTATTAACAAGTATTTTATTTATATTTTCTTTGTCATTATCGAATATAACAATCATGGCATTGTATTGTTTGTGCCAAACAATATTATTTTCTCTGGCGGTGGCAATAATATTGAATTTTTTATAATATATTTTACTCATAATATCATCAAAAGGGTCTGACATGTCCCAATAGTAATTTTCCTTATCTGATAGTGAAACATACACTATATAAAAGTTTTCTAGTTCTGGGTTAAACATTGTCATTGCCTTCTCTTAGTTTATTTCTTTCAGGGATGGGAATGATAGTATCTGATAATCTTTTGTGAATGTCTCTTTTTTAATAGCTTTTACTGCTGCTACATTCCATTGGCTGAACTCATCAAAAAACATTATTAGATCAGGACGGACTTCTTGAAACTTATAAATTATATCGTTCATTCTAACTGGTGGTGTTGTTTCCATATCAAAGTCGAATGCTTCAATTGTAAATCTATCCATAGCATCGTCAAGAGATATATCAAAATTACTTGACATACGCCATATACAATTTTGTGGTAGTTTTGGATGGACCCAAAGTATTATGTAAGGCTTGTTTGGGGGAAGATTTCTACTTGAATTACCCATGGAATCAGTTATTCTCTTTTGACTGGAGGCGGTGTTGGAATTCACAGAAGCCGAAATCAATTCAATCAGACAGGCAATTGGGCGCTCTGGCCAATATCGCCTGCAATGTCCTGCTTGTTCTGGTGATCGTAAAAAACACAGAGACAGGTCACTCTCTGTTAATCTCGCTCTTGATGGGTTCCTCAAAATCCAATGCTGGCATTGTGAAAGATCGGTGGGCATACCGGATAAGAAACATAGGAAACCTAGTAAGTCAATTGTGATGGTAGAAAAGAAAGTCAAAAAGATGCCATTATCGAACCAGTCAATTCAATTCCTGAAATCAAGATGTATTGGTAAAGCTGCATCTGAATATCTTAATCTATCATCGTCCCCTACATATTTTCCTCAAATACAATCCACATTAGATAGCATATTATTTCCCTACCACAATAAGAAAGACAAAATATACGGACATAAGATAAGAAGTTCAACTGATAAATATCATATATGTGACTCCAAACTAAACACCTTCTTTAATATAGGTAACGTTGATCTTGAGGACTGCAACCAAATTATAATAACAGAGGGGGAATTGGATGTACTATCTTTAGTTGAAGCAAAAATACCAAACCCTATCAGCGTTCCAAATGGTGCTGCATTTTCTGATCGTGATGATGGTTCCGTGTTTGAATATCTGTGGAACGCAAAAGAATTGATTGACAAGGTAAAAAGAGTTATCATATTCAGTGACACAGATGAAAAAGGTTCCTCACTTGCGGAGGAATTGGCGAGGCGTATAGGTAGATTTAAATGTTGGCGGACGCTCTTGCCAGATGATTGTAAAGATGCAAATGACGTACTTATGAAATATGGTAAAGAAAAATTAAAAGAGATTGTCGATACGGCAGCCCCTTGGCCGGTGTCTGGATTGTATGAGGCGTCTGACTTCATCGATAAGATGATGGAGTTATATGACAACGATACAATTCAGCGAGTATCCACGGGGTTCGACAAGATAGACCATCTTTATTCCGTGTCTCCCGGCGTATTGACTGTTGTGACTGGTATCCCCGGTTCTGGTAAATCCACCATGATTGACCAGATAATGATGAACCTTGCCATGCGCGAGGATTGGAAATTTGCAGTGTGTTCTTTCGAGAACAATCCCGAAATACACATTGGCAAACTTCTGGAAATGAAATTACAGAAGGATTTCTTTGAACGTGAGGGCATCCCTCGCATGAGCAAGGATGAAATCAACACCGATTGGCCATGGGTTAACGAACATTTTAAATTCATTTGCCAGCTAGATGGTAATCCACTTCCTATCGAGACGATCATAGAAAATATAAAAGCTGCGGTATTTAGGTGGGGCATCAAGGGTTGTGTAATAGACCCCTATAATTACATTACTCGGCCCAAATCGAGTGAAAGTGAAACTCAATGGATCAGTGATATGCTCACCGCTGTCCGTATGGTCGCTGCTGCCTATGGTCTTCATATCTGGTTTGTCGCTCATCCAACTAAAATCCATCCTAACGAGGCAGGAAATTATTCCCCGCCTACCGGGTATTCTATCTCTGGTAGCGCAGCTTGGTATTCAAAAGCTGACTTTGGGCTTACTATCCATCGCAACAATGGAGCCACGCAATGTCAGTTCATCATATGGAAGTGCCGGTTCTCTTGGCTTGGCGAGGAAGGGAAGGAAACTCTTGTTTACAATAAGAGCACACATGTATATTCAGAGAGCGTTCTTGACTCTGTGATCGGCTGCAATGAAAAAACCTACTCAGCATTCCAAAATGAAGGAGCCGATTATCCTTGGAACGCAGGAGTTCCAAACAAAGTACACTATAGTTCCTAAACTACGTGATTTGTGGAACTACCATGCACAAGTCATGGATGGCTGCGAACTAGATAGTATGCTACTTTCCAATACAATAAGCACTACAGATTATAATACTTTGGGAAGATTTGCTGCTATCTTACATAGAGCAGGATATGCAACCATAAAGAGTGTCGATCTATCCAGTGCTGGTGGTCAAATTGACCAGTCACGAGCCGCAGACAAAAAATCAAAACAAATGATGCGACTTGTGAAGATGATGAATTATCTAGATGACAATGCGGGCAAGGTAGCGAGACTTAATGTCATTAATATGATTATACTAGATGTTCCTATTCAGAATATGAAACACCTGACTAGGATGGTTTATGTTTTAGACGAGTATTTTTCAAGTTAGATATCCTTGTATTCCAGTTCTGCAAGGCAGATGAACCTAGTCCCAAGCCGAACAATATCAAGCGAGTAGTGCCAGTGTCCGAATATCCATAGATCAGGTTTGTGACCTTCCCACATAGCCTGTAAACCATGCCGAGTACGAGAGGGATCGTGGAATTTTGTAAGATTGTGCGCCCCCAAGACTTCATCGGCAATGATTTCAGGACAATCATGCGTCACCATGGTTTTGGGTTTCATTTCAAGGTAATAATTTTGGATATCCAAGAGTTCGGCATAAGATATCTCTTCGTCTGCCCACCATGTATAATTTTCAGTTCTATAGGCCCGGTCAATTGATAATCCCCCACCGATGAACATGGTATCGTTTTCGTATGCCCCATCCTTGATACAGAACCTATGTTCGGCACATACCTTTGGGCTGTCGTGATTGCCTCGTATAAACCGGTGATTGCCCTTTGACATTGTATCGAAGGGAGGATTTGCATATGGCTGGTCTGTGGTTACATCGATAAAGCCAACCCCCATATCTCCCACTTGGATTGACTCACTAACAGTGGAGATTATTTTCTTGTACTTTCTAAACTTGCCATGCACGTCCCCAATGTATCTCATTTATCTCTCCATTTTTTGATCTGTTTACGTATATTCCAGATAAATATGTTCATTTGCCCGGAAATGACTAATAGGACTAGTAGTATTATTACTAGCCCTATTAATCTTATGTCCTCCATGCTACTCATTTTAATCTCACTGGTTAAGTATTTTTGATTTTACTCCAATGATCTTTACAATGTCGGTGATGAAGCCTTCGTCACCATTCTCGATTTCTCCAGACTCAACTATTTTCTTTGTTCTGGTGATGTATTCTTTCGGGAGTTTGATGACGACTGATTCGTCATTGTCCTTACTGATGGACAATTTACCGTCGCTGAAGTACGCCAGTAATTTCCCTTCGGTGTCGTGGAACAATCCCGAACGCTTGTTAATGCCGTTATCCTCAATCTTGATGATCATGAGGTTTTCAGTTAACGGCTGTAGGTGTGGTTTTGTGGTCATGCTCAGTTCCTTCGCATACAATCGCTATTGCGATTTTCTAGGTTTCGTTTCTTCTGGTTTATTTTAAGGGTATAAATCCACCTTTCTTGGTAATTCCAATTATGGTATGGGTTCTATTGTTGGTATAGTTGTACCAGTTTCCACAATTGTCGTTTCTATATTTGAACTTTGACACTATGTAGACTGAATTATTGCTGAATATGTCTTCTTTTCTGTCTATTCTTATGCCTAGCTTTGTATCATCATCTATATCAAATATCTTGACCGCAACAATCTCTTGGTTTTGGTCAAGAGCCTTCATGGCACGAACACGAAGAACAATTTCATTCTCATTGCTCATAGGAACCCTTCCGGGCGGCGCTTTGAGCGCCACCCATATTGAATAATCTATCATGCAGAAATCCAGCCAGTCCGAGTACCGGCATTGATAACCAGCTTCTCTTTCGCGTCTTTGACGAGAGGGAAGTCCTTGATGGCGTTGAACACTCCATCAACGATATTGGCCGCTCTTATGGTGCTGGATGGTTCATTCCCCGAAGTAGGACCACCGACGATGCCTTTACTGCCGATGAGAAGGTACGTATGTTTCAGGACGGACCAGTTCGATTTGTCCTGCCTTCCTTCTTCGATGAGAACATACGAGGCTTCGTAGAGGAAGCCCCATGCTTTCAACAACTCCATGGCCTCTCCGAGATTGTAGTCTTGTACGATCATGAAGATGCAGGAATTGTCACTGGTTGCCGGTCGTGTGGTTTTGAGGTCTTGAAGGGCACGTTTGTCGAAATCGGGCTGGGCAACAACCACTTCATATTTGATTTTGGCCTTGGCTGTTGATTTGACTTTAGCCTTGGCTTTTTTCTTGACCGCAGCCCTTTCTTTAACGATTTCAACGGTCCTTTTGACCGCAGCCGGTGTTTTCGCCTTTCCAACCTCACGAATTTCCTCCTTGGTGAGTTCGGATTTACCGGTAAGAGCGGCGTTTTTTTCCAACTTGCCCAAGACTTTATCAAGGGCATTAACGCCATCGGCAAACTCCCCGGATCGTCTTACGGTCTTTTCAGACACACCGGCCTTCTTGGCGAGTTTTTCAACCAGTTCTTTTTCCGATTTGACGCCTCCCTTTTGTCGATTGTAGAGGGTGCCGAGGTAATCCAAGAACCTGTTGGGTGTCAGGTTCCTTCGGCCTAACTGGTTTTCAAGTATCCAGTCCTTGATGGCTTCCTCGTCAACAAAACTGAGTCTCCTGACGGGTGGGACAATGTTATGTTTTAGACATATAGTCCATCTGTTGTGTCCATCGACAATGGTATCGTCTTTGTCCCATACGATGATATCATCCCTGACACCTTGAGTGACGATGCTCTTTTCCAGAACTTCATTTTCTTCGTCACGGGGACCATCCAAGAATTGCTGAATGTCTGGGTTGACTTTCAGTTTTGGCATTGTTGTTTTTGTGTTCATGATCGTTCCTCTCATACGAAACGCTATGCGTTTCTTCTAGTTTAGTGGCTCCCCGGTCAGAGTTTCCAAGCATGAGATCAAGCCTAAATTCCGTACTACCGGACGGGGCGGCTCACGCTTACCACAATGGTTTAGTCGCTGAAGTCCATTCTGATCTTCTTCAGACTTGGAAGCCCATTCATTTTGGGGTCTTCCGGTATTTTGAAGTTCGAGGTTCTTTCTCCTTCAATAAAGAGGTTCCAAGCATGAACAGTCCCATCAATGACTGACTTTCTTGGTATTGCTACGTGAGGTTTCATTGTGATCCTTATGAGACGCTCTCTCCAGACATGAGCAGGGTCTTTTTTGTGCCTTGCTCTGCTACGATCTGGCTCATAGAAGGGTACTCCGGTGTAGAATACCCTATGGAATTCACCGGCCATGTCCTGCCCTTCAAAGCTATCCTTTTTTGACAGGAAGTGTGCTGCCAAAAAGTGAACAGCCCCTAGAATACTTGGTTGTGGGACTATGGCTTTCTGGCTCATAGAGAGTGCAGTGCTGGTTACGATATCTGGGTATCTATCCAGAACCTTCTGCATTTCATGGTTGGTGAGTTTCGCAGCAGTTGATCCCGCAAGGATGTGATACACTGCTTGGGTTGTGGCCGAGATATGGTTGGTGTAGGTATGCCCTGCCATTTGCAGTTGGTGGGCAAAACTTCTCTTCTTGCCACTGTCGATGGTCAGCTTGGCGCTTTCATCAACGCCTCTTACTACCATCGTTCGGAACGCCGTGTCGGATCTGACACAAGCATGGAGCCTGTGTTGTCCATCTATCAAGTCACCCTTATCGGATACGATGATGGTCTGTCCGTTCTCGTCCCAATTCCCTTTCTTCATATCCCTTGCGTATCGCAAGATAAGTCCTTCAGAAAGGTTTCTGTTTACGATCTGTGACCCAAGCATTTCCATTGCTTTGTTTGGGGTGATCGTTATAGGGGAAGATTTCATCATTTTTTTCTCCTGTTGCCAATATGGCTGATTTAGCTGATAAAAATTGGTATGTCAATCGGTGCTGTTTTTGATTGTCTCCTTTACGTAGCTTTTTATTGAGGATTGTCCTGCCTTCACAGCTTCTCCAAACGTTGGTTTCATTTTGTAGAATTGTTTGTTATTTGTCATTGACAAGTAGCCATGAGATATTTCAGTATCATCATAAATATTAGCGTATTGTATTTCAAATATTTCTATGTTGTCATTGTTTATTTTTATTCTGTTTGCATTCAGAATGAATTTGTTATCTATGTTTCCCCTGCCAATACCTTCAATGACGTTCTTTATATATGACGGTCTTAAAACCAATGTTATATTGGCTTTTCTATGTTCGCCGGGATATCTTTTTTTGTCATTGCGAAAGAATATTTTAGGACCAACATCTATTTGTACTTTATGGTTCCAGTAACGTCCGGGCAATAGTTGTTTAAATTCTGCTTCTATCTGTGGCTGAAACTTTACATAGTAACCTGTTTTTTCCACAAGTTTGAGAGAAGCCCTATATTCCTGAACATGCCTAAACATCCAGTGTAGTTCTGGAAAAATCGACGTGGCCCTTGTTGTAATTAGTTTGTTATTTTCTAACCACAAGTTACACATTAGTTTGCAATATTCTTTTACTATTTTATATTCTTGTATTTTTCCCCTTCTATCAAGGGTCTTTCTATTCATCATTGTTCTCGCCTGCATTTGATTACGTTACCCCACGGTGCATTTTCTTGACCAGTGGAAAGCCATAATACTGGGTAATTGGGTTCTTCGGGGAAATCACTGACTTCCAAATCAGTAAAATATATTGCCCAGTCAATGACTTCATCGTGGTGCTTATGCGCCCATTCAAAGGCTGGAGTGACACGGGTTCCTCCCCGTCCTTCAACCTTTATCTCAGTCAAGGTATCACCGGGAACCCACTTGAACGGACCTTTGACCTCCGTATCACACGGCACGACAAGAAGGGTTTCGGGGTCGCATTCCTCGATAATTCCGACAATCTCGGAGAGATACCGTTGCAGTTCCTTTGTCGATACAGAGCCAGAAGTGTCGATATAGAAGACACCATTACCGCTGCCACGGTGATCGACTGACGGCATGAAAATCTTTGGCTTACCGGGAACCATGTATTTGCGGTTGGGCTTTCTCCACGTATAATCGTCAGGCTGGGAACCGAGTAACCATTTGGGCAGATAATCCTGCCAGTTGACCACCGGGTTTGTGTACTTATCGACAAGTTCCTGAATTGCACCGGGAAGATTGCCAATTCCCTTTGCCGCCTCCGCTGCCGACTGAACCAAGATTTTCGTTTCAATTTCAAGGCCGCGAATGTCAGCTTGCGATAATGGCTTGCCGTTTTCATCCATTGGAGCAACGATCTGCCCCCATTCCGGCCCTTCCTTGCCATCTTTACCCTTGCCACCCTTGCTACTTGTTATTTTCTTTACGTCCTTCATGAGTTCGTTGTAGATTTTATCTGAATTCCAGCTACGGTATTTGTCGTCTTGCAGACCACCTTTTGGGAGTTGGAAGTTATCGTCTGTGAGCATCTGGTTGATGGCGTAGTCTGTGGCAAAGTTCCAGACTAGCATATGCTTTCCGAATAGCCGCAATGGATGGAGTAGGGCTACATGCAGGATTTCGTGACAGATCACACCGATGACTTCTTCTTTTGTTAGTTTTTCTGTCCACTCGACGTTATAATAAATTCTGGCACCATCGGTAGCCATTGTCTGAAACTGGAATTGCTTGGATCGTGGATCGTCCTTGGTGATTGCTACAAACTTGAGCCGCATTGCACAAACAGTATAGAATGGCTTGCGTTGGGTCAGCAGTGTGGCCTTTGCCTTTGCAACGATATCGATTTCAGTCATAGTGGAACTCTCCTGTTATTCTGGTGTATTGAAGAAGGATGTTGAGACTTCTTGTGAGAATGTATGTCGTTTCTGTTCTTTCGAATGATATTCTATTGTCCCATTCTAATATTTTTGTTCTCTTTAAATATCCTTTTTTTATCCATGATTTGAATGCACTGGTATTCTCTGAATATTCAAATCCAACGATATTATCACGGTCGCTATTGATGATACCTATTAATCTTTTGACAGGGCAGTAGGTGTCAATGTTTATTTCAATGGGTGGGAAGTCTGTCATAATTTCTCCATCTTTGTTAGTGCTGTTAATATACCAACATATAGTAATGTCTTATCTGTTTTGGAATAAGTGACAGTATGATCTATGTCACGTCTTCCATGTTTATGTATTAATATAATCCCAGATTTATTAAGGTCTTTCATTGCATATATGTTTTCAATTCTTGCAAAATATGCGTTAACTATTTTTTCTTTTCTTAGGCATCTTTCAAGAACATTCACAACACCCGTCATACTCATGTATTCAAATTGATGTTCTATCCAAGGGTATTCTATCATTTTTTCACCTTCTCCAATAGATCATCTGTGAGTTTGGCAATCTGGTCCCTCAAATCACTATTCTTGCGTATGTCCTCTGGCTCTACTGGAAGGATATCAGTCTTGATCCTTGAGGCGATCATGTTTATCACAGGATCGTCTTCCATGTTCAGGAGAGGAAGTACGTTTGAAATCTCCGCAAGATCGTCAAAGAGGGCTTGACGTAATCCACCACCGGGAGCATGGCCGCCCTTATATGATTTTGCCTGATCGGACAGGCGACCAAGGATTTCTGCCATACGGCTATAAACTTCCATGTGACAATTGTTGTAAACAATTCTCAGTTGCTCTTCAACATCGACTTTCATTTCTTCTAGTTTTTCTTCACTCACATCGTCCATACGCCAATCATCAGTTGTTGGCATGGGAATGCGATCAATGTCAAATGTGTAGTAGTTGGCGATTTCGTTGACAGCCGGGAAGTCAGTCTCTTTATACATCTTTCCCATCCGTTCCGGTGCCATCCTTTTGATTTCAGGATATGTATCACGGAACGTATTGACTGCTGAATAGAATTCACTCTGCAATCCAGTGAGGACAGTTGTGTAGCGAATAAACATCTTGCCGCTGAGAATACTTTCACCCTTTGACAGACCGGGGAACGTCATTATGTTGTGTTCTTTGCGGGCAAACCGACATATGTTGTTAAGCCGGTGAAACGCCGAGTTGAATTCTGGCATGAGTAGCTTGATGGTTTTGACGGTGCCGATTTTCGCATCTTGTGACTTGGCGACACGCTGTCCCAAGATAACATCTGTCTTGGTTGCTCCCCACCGAGACATGCGTAATTTAACGATCATTGCCTTTTTTCTGATATCACTCATAGTCGTCTTGCTCCATTTCTTTCCTAGTTGGTCCTTCTGATTTACGCTGGTTTTGACACAGCCAGCATGAGCAACTGCCGTATTGGATGGTTCTGGCTGAGAAAGTATCACCCCGAATACACATAACAATATGTTCAGGAGGATAGCCCCAATGAGTAAGCAGTCGTTTGGCTTTGAGCCGCATTCTTATTTTATGGTGTCGTCTTATTGCTCTGCTTCTCATTGGGGGGTCTCTTTTCAGAAACTCGCTTTAGCGAGTGCAATCACATCAGTAGATCAGCGCCGTTGGTTTTCGCCCATTCCATGAAGGCGTTGGTTTCCAGAACATCAGGGTTCCGCTGTTGTGCATCCATGATGCAGTACATGGCGAACTCCTGTTGAGGCAGGCGATTGATGTACTTGACGATATTTCCGAAGTTTTTCTTGGTAGCTAATGAGGCTACCTGTGCCAACAGGAGAATAAGAATGTCCTCTTTGCCGGTACCAAACACTGGCGCCTTCATGGGGTTGGCGATTACATCGGCAGGGTCAGGCATTTCATCATAGACCCTCATGTACGTTTCGAACTGCGATGCATGGTTTTCACCGATAAAACCACTTACTGCCATGACACGAAGATGCTTGTCCAAGTTCATACTCAGTATGGCACCGACCTTCGCCCAAGATCGGGGAGAAGGACATGACCTCAGATCGGGGTTGAACTCTGACAAGAATGCCGGGTTACGCCGAATGTAGGCTGTGATTGTGGGATCGACTTTGTTTATATTCGCCCATTTGATCCATTCTTCGTAGTCAACATCGACTTCGATATGCATCAGCCTGTCCCTAAGATGGGTCGGCATCTGATTGGTTCCGGCACGATGCTTCACATCATTGCCAGTACAGATAATGGTGCATCCCGGTGATAGCCTGTGCTCTCCAAGACGATACTCGTTGGTGATCTGCGAGCAGAGGTTCATAAGGGCTACAGCGGCCTGTGGCAGTTCATCGAGAAGCCATAGGCTGATCGGTTCGTGCAACTTGCCATGCTTGTCGGGCTTGCCATCGGGAAGGAAGTCAGGCTTGTAACGAACCATGACTTTGTTCTCTTCATCTGGCATGAGATACCCGGCAAATTCTCCCGCATCATATTGAGCAACGATGGTTGTGCGGCAGGGGATTTCAAGATCGGCTGCGATGTTACGAGGCATGGTTGTTTTGCCAACCCCCGGTGGTCCCCAAATCATGGGAACGATGTAGTCACGGTGATGTTTTCCCGCCGCATACATTTGTATGTTGTGCTTGATAACTTCTTCGATCAACTTGGTAACTTCACTTGGCTTCATGTTTATGCTCCTTGTTGTATTTATTTACATTCACGATATGTCTGGCCCATTTCCAAGCCAAACGTACATCTGTTTTTGTTAGAAGTATTTTACAGAGGGCTAGATACAGTTTCACATCGGCACTATTCCATTTCTTTTTCTGTGTCATTCCAAGCGAACCTAGAGATGTCATTAAATTAATCATATGTTCTCCTTGCTGTTTTATTTACATTCACGATATGTCTGGCCCATTTCCAAGATGTGACTACGTTTGTTACTTCAAACAGTTTTAGAAGTCTTATATATAATATGTGATCCTCTGGGGTCCAATGTTTCATTTCTATACCTTTTCCAATAGGCCAAGGGTATGCCGAACTCATTGGTGGCCCACCACATTTTGCCATTAGGAGTATGCTTTCTTAGCCGCCTTGGCAAAGGTCAAGGGGAGAAGATCGATTGCCTTTAATGCCGTAGTGTCCTCCGGGTGACGGCGCAAGTGCCGGGCAATCTTGATCGCCTTGTTTCTCTCTCTCTGCTGGCGGTTTTTGTAGGTCAAGCACCCTTTGAGGTTCCGACCTTTTTTCCGACCACCGCCACTGCGAATTTGTTTTTTAGCCATCTTGCTCTCCTTGTTGAAGAATGATTCTTACGAGTATTTTTAGTTGAGCACAATCATATTGTTTATGTGTTAAAATATCTGATACCGCAGAAATATCTGCTGTATAATATTTATTATGTTCTTTTCCATATCTTATACATATAACCTTAAGAGACGGTAGATTATATATGTCCTTGCCATACATTGTGTTCATATATGCACTTGTGCCATGATTACACTCATCAGGATAAAGTTTTTTGTTCATTCGTATATATTCCTCTTATCAGGCGTGAGTAAAACCCGCTATCCGTTCTAATTTCATGACATTCATTTTGGCTATTTCCATATCTCACACAAAAGGCAAAAAGTTCATCCCTGCTCCACATACAATATACATCTTTGTTGTTAATGGTGGTTAAGAAATCATTTAATCCGTGCGGACATTTGTCTTTAAATCTTGGACGCATACCTTTTTCCTTGCGTAATCTCTTTCTTCATTTCATTACCTTCCGGGTAAAATCATCCAACAAAAGGATTACAAGCACTATACCTAGATGTAGTATTGCAAAAGTGTAGTTGGCTTCATACATTCTTATTAAACTTACGAATATATTAAATATGACCAATGCGTAATTCATTCCCTGTCCTCTCTTATTAAATCGTATATTTCTTTCGCCAGTAGGTATGACGGGCTTGGTCCTCGGAGAACATTGCCAGTGTTATCGCGGTGCCATCTGCGCCCTTCTATTATTTTCATATCTTCTTTCATCTGTTCAAATACTAATCGTATTACCTTTGCCCAGAGTTTATCTTGCATTCTGAAACTATGTTCTTCATTTGTTTCTTTATTCCAAAATGCAGCCCAATCTTTAGTATTTTTCATTTGTCTTTCTTTATCAGGTGGTAGATTTCTCTCGATAAGTAATACCCTGAACCTGGTGAACCATTTTCATTCATCAATGGCATTATTTCACGCCTTACCATCCTACGTAGCTTATACCAGAAACTATCCTGTATTCTATATTTATGGTCACTAACGGTTTCCGGTTTATAATTCTTGAAGTATGGATTTTCGCTCATCTCTCGTGACCTATTATGTCCCATATTCTTCTTGCCAGCACATATCCACTGGTCATTTTATAGCCGTCATATGTAAGCATTATATGTTGAGTTTTTGGTATTATCTGATTTCGTACTGTGGACAACAATTTTGGCCACATTTCACTATGCATCCTATCAAATTGTTTATGAGAATTTTCTTTTTTTAACCCCCATCCATCTATGGTCATTTCACTATCATCTCGTATATGTCTACCGCTAGTCTTCTTTCTTCGCTTCTTTTTGCCCCTCTGCATCCATTACAATCTGGGCCATGTTCAGTGCTTAATGGAATGATTTGTTCTGTTATGTGTAATATCTTTCTATAGTATTTCTCCATACGAGTTTGTTCAGCCTCACGTTCTCTTTCTTCTTTTTCTACAATATCGGCCCAATTTCTCGGCACCGGACGTTAGTCCGCTGCCATAATGTGAAAGACAGGCTCACACCCATCCCTATAGGTAGCCTGAGCCATCAAACGACCCTTTCTGTTGATATGCTGCTTCATGGCAACACCATTGCCCCTAGTGTCGCTGTCTGCGAGCAGATGGTTGTCGAGGAAATTAGAGTATGCCTTCTTTGTCACCCTTGTCAATTTCATGTTTGCTGTCCTCTAGCTGGTCATGGAGTATGTATGATAATACGTGTATCACCCTTATTCTGTAATGCCCCTTGGAATACGTCAAAGAAAGTGATCTTTTTTAGAGTGCCGTGTATGACAACAATATAATCTTCAGTGTCGTCAAGATCAATTTCATATACGTAGGATACTAAATGTCTTATTTTATCTTTATCATATTTGCAGTCTTTGCACAGATCATCGAAAAAAGGTTTTAATTCTAAATGTTGTTGTCTATGTGTGCCTGCCGGATCGCCATATATTCCAATGATGTTCACGTTTATCTCCAGATAGGAGAGGGCTTGCGCCCCCCCCCTTCTTCTTATGCTATTGCGGCTTCCATCAAGTCGCCTTGATGGCGCTTGCCGGTGATCTTGCATTGTGCTTGATGCACCATACGATGATCGGTCGGGCCTTCCAAGGCAATAAACTCCTTGCCATGGTTTGTGATGTGGTTCTTGAATATGTCGCGCTTTTCATGCACTAGCACGTTGGGAACAACAAGGCTGAAATTGCGGTGGATGAAGGTGATCATTCGCTTCGCTCTTTCTCATACAGTCGCAAAAGCGACTTTCTGATTTAGTTATAGGGTTAGGTATTCGCTATGCTCACATACAGTCGCTAACGCGACTTTCTAGGTTTAGTTATCTGTCATGTTTGCGCTGTGTCATGTTTGCATCGCCCGGTTCGCGCTGGACCGAAAGTAGACAAAAAAAGGGACCGCCCGAAGGCGATCCCAAGATTGGTTAATAGTGAAAATGTGGGTTGTGGGCGTTTGTGTTGCCCATTCTTAGGTTATTCAGGGTCGGTATCTTCCGGCTCGTATAGCTTGCCGCCGGTCACTCGTGCTTCTATGACACTGAGCCAATGCGCGACTGCCCGGTAGGAGTGACACCATAGCTTCTTAGGCTCTAAGCCGGAAAAGCCGACCCATATAGTGTTTCCCCAACGATCAACGTGTTGATCGATTGTGTTCACGTTGTGTATCCTTATTCTAGGGTTAGGATTGTAGACAAAAAAAGGGAGGGCTTTCGCCCCCCCTTGATACTTAGGCCGCTTCGGGCAAGTTGCCGGCAAAATCCTTGCCGAACTCATTGGTGGCCCACCACATCGGGACATTATATGTCCCTTCCTCGTCGCCTTCGGTAGCAAGCTTCTTGCTAATCCAGCGGGGCTTCATAAATTCGTCCACCTTCAGCGAGATACCCTTCTCGCTTTCGGAGGCGATGCCCGCCGTCAAGATGACGGTAGTCTGCGCCTCTTCTTCAGCGGTTTCGTAGGCTGCGATGGTTGCCGCCGGCAGTGCCTTGCCAATTTTGAGCCACTTCGGATCAATGAACTCGTCACCCTTCTTAGTGACGACGATGGCATAAGGCTTGCCATATCGGTTCACGCCGACCTTGCGAACACTCAACTGAGTGCCGGGATTGAATTTCCGGCAACCCTTGGTTACTGTGGCCTTATGGCCAGCGAGTGCTGTAAACTCGTCGGAAAGCGTAGCCTTTTCGGTGGTAGTCATGGTATTAACCTTTTAGGTTAGGGTGCCTGCTTTTTAGCAGGTCGTCCGACTGGACGTACAATGTGACCTATAAAGGGTCACATTGGCCATCTAGTCGATGGCTGAATATTCTTTAGCTTTGTGCCGCTTTGCGGCGACATATTCTATCGCCGTCAGGGTCATGCTTTGCATTCCTATGGTCCGCCGCTTTTTGCCTTTAGGCACCTGATTTATCGGCTATCTGGAATTGCCCAAGGGCAATGCCGACCGTCGCCGGTTTGTCTGGCCTAGACTACTAGGCTGACCGTCCCATATCAGCTATGCTGACTGGTCTGATCCATATTCACAATGTCAAAGAGCCAAGGACACAAAGTGTCTTTGTTGCGGCCCGATTTCGGCTTGGTTCCCCTTGGGGATCGTCGCCATACTAAGTGAAACTGACCGCTGACCGCCAATTTCGACGGTTCGACCACGGTAGCCGGTTGAATTGTCGTTGTCAACAGCCCGTAGGGCTGTTGGTTGATGAGATATAGGCCGAGAATGGCGGAAAACCGGGCCATAGCTAAAGGCTATGAAGTTGTCGGTTGGTTGGACAATTTGACCAGTCCACTCTAAAAGAGTGATTATTATTCTGTCCTTCAGACAGGTTGAGCGATGTGGTATTGTCCATCCCGCGCGCCATAGATCACGGCACGAAGCAAACGCAGCGAAGCGAGGATTGCATGATGAAACTATCAGGACCACAAGAGAGAGACAGAGAGACAAGACTGACAGTGAAACAAGAACACTTCATGCAAGGGCTTTTAGAGCACAAGGACATGGTGAGGGCTTTTACCGATGCGTACGATACCGGCAATCTAAGAAAGGCCGGGGTTTTACAGCGAGCATCAGAGTTGATGGATAACCCATTGATCCAAAAGAGATTTCGGGAGTTGACCGGCTCGGATGGGGCATCTATGTATCACAGACTTGTAGGGAGACTGGTGATTGAACGTCTAAAGATGGAAAGTTTGGACCCCAAAAACCCCCCGAACGTGCGGGTCAGAGCCTTAGAGACTCTAGGCAAAACCAATGCCATTGGACTATTCAGTGAACAAACCGGGGACAAGAGTGAACAAGACATGAAGGCCGATGATTTGGAGAGGCTATTGCTTGCCAAGCTGGCCTCGCTTATGGAGAAACAGGGCCTAAGTCACTGACATTGCTCGCTTTCAAGAGAATAGACCATTCTCTCCACGTAGCGAGCGCGGTACCTGCGCGGATAGCGCGCATGTGCGCGGGCACCCGCCCCCACCCCCGCCCGTGTGTGGGCGCGAGGCCCCACACTAACATACTAACCTCCACGAACGGCTACCCAGAACCACCCATTTACCTATCTCCGGTTGTATAATTAGGAGGGGTTGCCAGATATGCGGGCTAGTACCCATTACTGGTTGTAGTATACCCCCCCCCTAATAGGGAAACCAGCCTCTGGCCAAAAAAAATATATATAAAAAATACAAACCATCCAACCAGAAACTCGCACCAGCGAATGTATAGGTTGTGGCTATGTTTGGTAGGACTACTACCACAACCCCCGGCAGAGCCGGGGGTTGACAGACACGCCGCGATTTGCGATCATTGCCCAACGATGAGTTAGTATAAATTATATATAATATAGGAACACGCCATGAATAATATTGGTGATTGGTTTTGTGTACGATGTAATGGATACCATAGAGAAAAGGATACCGTAAATATCATACTCAAGGCGGAACATTCAGAGATATTTATAAGTAGGTGGCAGTGGAAAGAACTGTTAGAAGAACTATGGCCTAGAAAGAAGTAATATGGAAGATAAATATGCAACTATAAAGAGCGACGACGAATGGTATTGTGATATTTGTTTTTCATATCACAGGAAATCAAACTACGGTATGTCTATATTGAAAGTAGATGAAATAGAAATAGTGATGAGTGTAAGCAGATGGGTAAACTTACTAGAACGCCTCCAAGAACAAAAGACGGCAAGTTCCGCAAGCTGAACAAGCGGGAGAGGATAGAACGGGGATTGCGCCACAAGGTGGTTGTCCATGGTCGTATCCTGCACGATGAGAATGAAGAGATAATGAGGGCTAGGTTGAAGAAGGAGAACCTTATGGCTCTTATGGCTCTTGTTAGGCATCATCCTAATAGGGTGCCTGAATGGATCAGGAAGGCGGCAGGCGGGCCAAAAGGCCCGGCTGGCGCTTGAGTGCCGGTATAATGATGTTGAAGAAATGGCCAGTAAAGGGAGAAGATTTGATTCATTACAGATTTTGGCTAGTTTTGAGATATATGTATCCAAACATGAAAGTATTAGATAGAATGGAAATAGAAGACGAATTAGTCAGACATTTTACGTCAATAAGAAAAGGAATCAAGAGACGATTTGGAAAGGCTTATGAGTGAACAATCTAGTACATACAGTATAAGTAAATACGACAGATCAGATGGCACAATCCATATATGGAGATTCCTAATGATAGTCACATATCCTGAAGGAATATATTTCACTGTTGCAGATTGTAATAGAATATACAAACTAATAAGAGATAACTGTGAGTAAGATAAGAAACAATACAATTCGTATATGGATTTTTCTAAAGAATGTCACAAACAACCACCACAACAAAATGTGTTTTACAGTTCATGATTGTGAAGTAATTAGTAGAGCCTTGAAAAATAAAAAGAGAATAAGAAAAACCATAAGGAAGAGAAAAGTACGGGAATATGAAAACAATAAAAAACATGAGAAACATGAGAGACGCTAATGAAGATGTCTACTTGATGTTCAGGATATTTTATTTCATTAATCATGTACATAGGAAAAATAAAGTAGGATATAGGACAGAACAGAAAGTCGCACTATCACTTAAGACTGCCTCGAACATTGCCAAACTCATTATAGGTGAAAGCAACTGGATGCAAGGGAATTGAGTATGAA
>Ga0255058_10000625_pt1 | contig 20532 bp, 25 predicted proteins | sample Cases_109_9_MG_FD_188637 | JGI IMG/M metagenome (GOLD analysis project Ga0255058, IMG submission 188637) | Seawater microbial communities from Amundsen Gulf, Northwest Territories, Canada - Cases_109_9 | ecosystem: Environmental > Aquatic > Marine > Gulf | place: Canada: Northwest Territories... | reverse complement strand
GTTCGGTCCCCCGCCCGCTCTTGTATTAAAGCGATATATCGGACAGCCATTCACTTATTGATATTTAACTAACCTTCCATATTAGGTAACGCTCAAGGGTCGGCGGCTTGGTTGATCGGGGTCGCTCCCTTGAGCATCTTATCAAGGCCGTCGCAAATGTAGCTTTGTTCCACGCTTCGGCATTTCTAATGCAGACATGAGCAGGAGATGGCGGGAATCGAGACACCGTCCGCTTTAGCGTAGCATAAATTGGTGAAATGCGCCTGCTATTTAATCAAGGCTCACACATGACAACAACGGATAAAGCGATCTCCCCCCTGGAAGTGGCAGAGTTGGATTTACAGCGACTCCCGTTGTCCGAGGTAACTAAGCATCCCGATAACCCACGAGTTCACTCCTTAGAACAAATCAAAGCATTGAAATACAGCCTATCTATTGATGGATATATAGCCGGGTCAATGGGAATCCAGAGATCTACTAAGCGGTTATATAAGGGTCACGGTGTCTACGAGGCGCTCCTGGGGATAGGGTGCAAGTTCGCTGACTTCGTGGTGAAGGATCTCACGGATGCTGAAACATTGGCGCTGTTAGCCCGGGATAATGCTCTGAGTGATATGTCCACGAATGACCCGGTGAAGCTGAAGGCTATCAGCGTGAATCTGATAGAGATGAATGTACCTATACAGAGGATGGGGTATACGCTGGAACGAATTGAGGCCATGCAGTCGATAGAAGTTGAGCCACCAGAAGACTTTCCTGAATATGGTGATGATATAGATACTGAATACAAATGTCCTAAATGTGACTATGAATGGTCTGGAAGCCCTAAGTGATGTATGAGGTTAAGGTAAGATTTATCAATGATACAGGTACAGAATCATGGAGTAAGGGTGAATATCTTATAGCCCCTTGTATTACAGCAAGTGCTCATAGTCAACATTATATTGAGTATTACTTAACAGAAAGCCCCCCCCAATGAAAGCTATAGCAATAGAAGATAAGCCAGAATATAGAGTACCATCAATGTCTGAGGTAGAGCAGGTAGAATGGAATGGATATAATGTTATCTCTACATTCTCAGGTTGTGGCGGTTCTTCATTGGGTTATAGGATGGCGGGATTCGAGGTACTATGGGCTAATGAGTTTATACCGATAGCGGCTGAAACTTATAGATTAAATCATACTGCTTATGTTGACGAGAGTGATATACGTCAGGTCCAGTCAGAAGAAATACTTGATCGATTATCATTGAAAAAAGGCGAGCTTGATCTAATGGATGGATCGCCACCTTGTGATTCATTTTCAACAGCTGGTAAAGGTTCAGAAAAATGGGGCAAAGAGAAGGCATATTTAGGTAAGCGACAGCGAACTGATGATCTCTTTTTTGAATATACTCGGTTACTCGAAGGATTACAGCCTAAAGTATTTGTTGCCGAAAATGTTTCAGGATTGGTTAAGGGCAAAGCAAAAGGCTATTTCAAGCTGATATTACAACGATTGAAAGATTGTGGATATAATGTCAAAGTAAAGCTCTTAGATGCTCAATGGTTAGGTGTTCCACAGGCGCGGCAACGAGTGATATTTATAGGGGTACGAAATGATTTAGGGTTAGAACCTAAATACCCAAAGCCATTGAGTTATAGGTATACTGTGAGAGATGTATTGCCGTGGAGTTTACGGATCTCGCATAATAAAGACTATTATCATCCTTCATGGAAAGATAGTGATTGCCCCTCTGTCGCTATCTTAGGGGCAGGCGGTAATGAAAAAGGCGGGATGATCGAAGCGGAGAATGATGGTTCGATAGAAAAACGCAAATTCTCAATAGCAGAACTCAAGCGAATATGTGCTTTCCCTGATGACTTTCAGTTGATAGGAACATTCGCTGAACAATGGGCAAGATTGGGTTTGAGTGTTCCGCCGGTCATGATGTATCATATAGCAAAGACTGTTCGAGAAGAGATGTTGGATAAGTTGAAGCAAGCGCAGCTCCCGAAGGTGGTATGAGATGGTACACACGAATTTAACCAGAACGACATTCTGGATGCTATCGACGAAGGGCAAGCCGTGGCGGAACTGGATGAAGGAACTTGGCTATAAGCTCGTAGACGGCAAGCCAGTCAGGTTGGATGCGGAGAAGGCGGAGACAGTAGATGCCAAAACATGAGAAAGCTGTACACCGACTGAATCCCCGGCAGATGAAATTTGTTGATAATATCGAGGTGGGGATGAGTCTGGTGGATTCATATTTGGGGGCTGGATATAAGGATGGAACAGGCAAATATAACGACGCTTCCCGCTTGCTTAGGAATGCTGGAATAGTAGCAGAACTCTATAAGCGAACGTCAGATAGGAAGGCGGCAGTTGGTCAAAGATTGAGTACTATGAGTGATATGGCGACGAATGCTTATATCAAGATAATGGGTGTCAAGAGCGATGATCCTGAGATATTGAGGCTACAGCAGAAGACGGCAAGCGACATACTTGATAGGAATGGACACAAGCCCAAAGAGCAGGTTGAGCATAGCGGAACAATAGACAGAAACGTGACCTTCAGCTTTGGCGGTAAAGTATCAGAGGACGACCTATAATGGCTATCGAGAAAACAACTACTGAGCTTCTTGACGAAACGAGAGACACGTGTCGCAGGAAAGGCATCCTCCAATTCATACCTACGATTATTGCAATAATCCATAACGTTTATCGCGGCGTGGAACGTATAATATTTAGCCAATTAGAAGATCCTGAACTGCCTGAATGTGAAAAGTTACAGATTGAAATTCACCTGAGAAGCGAACCTGACCACATTCTTGATGACGAAGAGCGATTTTATGATAAGTTTTTTAGTAGCATCCCTGAAGACAAGCAAGACCTCTTTGTAGTTACCTACAGAGTATCGTGAGGTAATAATGGAAGTTGATCTCGTACAGACAGCTAACGAGCAATTATTCGACTTGATAAAATGCCACGACAGGTATTTACTGCCTTACGGCGGCGGCGGTAGCGGTAAGAGTCATGAAGTGGCACAGAAGATCCTCTTGAGAATCGAGAAGGCAGAGAAGGAAGGCTATCAAGAGGGTTTTTTGTGCTTGCGTAAGACGTCAGTATCGGTCAAACATAGCGTCTTTGCCCTCTTCCTGAGCTACATAGACGCTTGGGGCTTGCCTGGCGTCAAGGTGAACAAGTCGGAATTATCCTTGACATGGGCTGGCGGGTCGTTCATAATATGCTCAGGGCTTGACGATCCAGAGAAGGTTAAGTCGATCGAAAACATAACAAGTATCTGGATGGAAGAGGCGACTGGATTTACGTTGGCAGACTTCCGACAGCTCGATCTCAGGCTCCGTGGTGAGGCTCCCAGCTATTTCCAGATCGTCATGACCTTCAACCCAATGGATGATACTAGCTGGCTCAATGACGAGTTCTTTGACTCCGAGAATGCTCCTAAACTAGAGACGTGGGACGATGGTAATAGCTTTCGTATCAAGCTCGTTATCGAAATACCAGAGCTTCGCAGACACCTTGAGGTATATGCTACCGTCATCCATTCTACCTGGCGTAATAATAAGTGGGTAGACGATCAGTACGTGGCTATGCTCGCGGCTCTCAAAGAGAAAGACCCGGAGAGGTATAGCATATATGACCAGGGGCTATGGACAGCGTTGGCAGAGCGCATATACGTCAACTACGAAGAGATAAGCGAAGCCGACTGGCCTGATAAGTTCGACGAGGTGATATATGGGCTGGACTTTGGGTATAGAAACCAGACTGCATTATTAGAGATAGGCATCCTGGATACTGAGATATATGAGCGAGAGTTAATATATGAAACTGAGATGAAGAACGCTGATCGTATAGCCAGAATGGAAGAACTTGGCATATCGAAAAGTGATGAGATCTATGCAGACCCCAACGAACCTGAGTTCATTGATGAGATATACGATGCAGGATTCAATATCTTTCCTGCTAAGAACTCGGTAGGCGCTGGCATTGACTCTGTAAATACCAGGCGGCCTAAGATATTGACTGCCAGCGTCAATCATTTACGGGAGAAGCGCACTTATCGATGGAAGACGGATAGAAGCGGAAAGGTCCTGGATAAAGAAAGTCCTGTCAAGGAAAAAGACCACTTGCAGGACGCTGAGAGGTATGCGTTATTTACACGCTTCCATGAGGACGACAAAGCCAATATATGGATGCTGTGAGGGGGGTAGGATGGATTGGCGACTATATTTAAATTGTACGGATGGCGAATTTGATGTCGGTGACACGGTAAGGGGTGGAACATCCGGCAATGAAGCTAAGATAATCGATGTAGTGGCCAATAGGCTGTTGGTGAGGATGTCGTGTACGAATAGCAGGTGGATTGATTGCGAAACAATCGTTAGCGCGGGGCAGGTGGGTGGCTCTGGCGTTTTATCGCTATCTAATAGTTCTGTTGTGCCGTGCGTGCCGAAAGGCTTTTGCCGTGGCGATACTATCATAATATCAAGCGGAGCAGAAGGTAATGAGTTCAGGGTCAAAAAGGTTCGTTCTGATACAGTGAAATTCGGCAAGATACGTTGGTATCATAGGATAAAACCTATCGTGCGGTCATTTATAAGCATGTGTTATTGGTTGGGTAAGTGTCAGTTAAAAAGATGGCGCGTTAAGCGGCTCTCACGGGGGGATTTATGATAAAGAAATGGTGGCTATCATATAAGCGGCGGAAGGCACTACGGAACATACGAATCGGTATGGTGGCCGTGGGGTTTGATCTATCTTCGCACAGTGATGAGCAGCTGGAGGTTGCCTTGTTCAAAGGGATGATGGTCATGATGAAGGCAGGTATAAGCGCAGAAGACTTTGCCAGGGCAGTAAACGCCACAGCGGCTACTTTTCGGGTTATCGTTAATAAATGGGTACACCGATGAACAGCAGAGGCTTAGTAACTATAGCAAAAGATAACTTCCTGGCGCGATACTGGGACCCGCTATTTGGCGGTATGCTATCAGGACGCAAGGCTATCAGATTCGATGGCTCGCATGATGGCATCCTGGGCTTTGTCAACATGATGACGGGCATCAGCGGCACAGTTATCGACCCGGACAGCCCTATCGCTCAGATACAGGCTAATAAGCGTAATATACATGCTTCTGTAAAGCTGATAGGGAACGCGCTGGCAACCACGCCGTTGAGGGTGTTCAAGACGAAAGAGCCGGGAACCAAGAGTGCATTCAAGATCACGAAGGTTAAGCCGGTACCCAAGCACATACAGCGCGAGATTATCGGCAAGGCAACGCCGGGGTCGGTAGCTGCGAGCGCGGAAGAGTTGGAAGAAATAACCGGCGGGCATCCGTTGGTGGATCTGCTCTTGAACGTCAACTCAGCATGGGATAATTACGGCTTGAAGTTCGTCACGACAGCTTATATGTCCTTAACAGGCGACGCATATTGGGTGCTGATACGGAACGGCTTGGGCGTCCCGGCTGCTATCTGGATAGCACCGTCTGAGTATATGCGTATCAGACCTGATGAGAATACGCTGGTCAAAGAATACGTCTACAAGCGTGGATCGCAAGAACATATCTTCCCGCCAGAGGATGTGATCCATTTCAGGCTCTACGCTCCTGGGGCCAGGTATCAATTCCACGGCAGAGGCGACGTGGCTGGTGCCGCTGATGCTTTCAACTTGACAGAGAACATGCAGCAGTTTGATGAACGTATTTTTAAGAATGACGCGAGTCTTGGCGGGGTCTTGAGTACTACAGGCAGGACTACTCCAGAACAGCAGAAGAAGCTATTGGAGCAGTTTGAGGCGGCAAAGTCTGGCGTCAGAAATGCCGGCAAGTGGATGGTCATGGAGAACGTTGAGCCAAAGCCATTCGGCATGACGCCCCGCGAGTTGGATTACCGTCAGGCCAGAGAGCAGTTGATGCAGGAGATGCTTCGTAACTTCTCTATACCGGAGGCGTTAATGACAGGGCAGACAAGCACGAGAGCCGGGCTAGAAGCATCGCTGACTCAGTTTGCGCTATACAGCACCGCTCCGCTATGCACGCTCATTGGCGAGGCGTTAAATGCTCAACTCACGCCGCAGTTCAACGATAACATCATCATAGCGTTTGATAACCCGGTATTGGAAGACAAGCAGTTTCAGCTGAAGCAGGATTCGGTATACCTCAAGTTTGGCGCAAGTACACCAGACGAGATCAGGATCCGTGATGGCAAAGAACCGCTTGGGGGCTTGATGGCGGAGCCGTGGGTAGACACCAGCAGAGTGCCGGTCAGTATGGCGGGACAGGCACAAGCACCGCAAATAGAGCAGATGACGACGGAACGAATACACCGACTCATAGACACGGTGAAATCGCAGAGGACTATAGGGGGTAGGGGATGATCTGGATAATCGGAAGTCTAGTGGCAATATGTATAACATCATGGGTACTTGGGTGGTATTGCGTAAACGTGACTCTGGAGTTCATTGCTTTTATAAGCGGCGTTGCCTTACTTGCTGTATTGTTTGTGTGGGGAATCTCCTACGCCGAAACAAGCCGCGACTACATGTATCTGGAAGAATATATACAGGCGGCCGATTCTGGACAGGCTATATCAAGCGCGCACTTTCTGGAACTATATACAAAGTATAAAGGTGAAAACCAATATTGGATAGGGCGTCAATTCAATGCAAAGCCATCGAAGATTTTGGAAGAGTTATTTGAGAAAGATTATAGCTTGCAGTTGGTTTTTGAGTAGGGGTGAATCTAATGAAAGGCATTATCTGGCTATGGAAGCACCGGCATCGGCAGATGCATACGAGCGTCGGAGGCAAAATAGAACCGCCATATCCGTGGCCGAAACGGAATATGCCACGCCCGAAGGCGGAGATGATACACGGCACGCATGTTAGCAAGATGGTTTTCCCGATTACTGACGAGCCGAATCCGTTTGAGGCGCGACATGGTAAAGAATGGCCAGGTCCGCCGCCAAGTAACAGGCAGAACTCATTGGCATGGCTCCAAGAGAAGCCGGCATTACTCAAGTCGCACCCTGGATGGTTCGTGGCTTATCAAGACGGTAAGCGCGTTGCTCTTGAGCCTGATTGTGATAAGCTAGTAAAGGCTCTTGATGACGCGTTAGGCGAGAACAGGCGGCCGGTTGAATTCCATGAGATAATTGAAGAGCCGATAGTTCACAGAGGGCCGAGTCCGAGGTATGCAGGCTATATGGTTGCCGGTATTGATGATGGAATACACAAAGCACATTGGTCAGTAGACGCAGGGACAGATTAGGGGGATAGGGGATATGGTACAGAAAGAACCACAGCAAGTTGATGGTACGATAGTTATTGAAAATATTATCAGGATGTCAAAGGAACATGACGTCAGGCTCTTTGTTGATTTTAAGCTACACGATAGTGAACGAAGCGTCAACGGCATTCTAAAGGACATCGTTAAGGTGTATAATGTCCCGATGCTTTATCTTGGCCAGGTAATCTCTGGTAAGGCTGACGTCGAGACTCATGCGCTTATACCAGTTGCACGGATTGAGGCTATTACTTTCGAGACAGAGCATGGCTTTCTGGACAACTTAATACAGTAGGGGGCTAACATGGCGGAGATGACGATAAAAGAGAAGGCGCGGGTAGCTTGGGAGAAGGGCTTCGAAGTGGTGGTTACAGATGCCGCCTGCGACGTAATGCGAGGCCGCGTTAAGTCTTATGCTCCCGATTTGGTGATAGCACCTAATTACGGCCGTCAGAGTTTGGAGTATCGAACGCTTAAAGACATTCGCCTTGTTGACGAGCCGGAAAAGGCGCAGGAAGAGATCTCATTACAGGTTCAGGTGGATAGCCAGAAGGTTTTACTAGATGCCGCTCTCGATGAAAACATTGATTTGAGGCGCAAAAACGCCGAACTCAAGGAGTCGTTATGTGAGCCGGTGGCGGCAGAAGATGAGAAATGCACGGAGAATACCTGTACCAAATTCAACTGCGTTCATAGGGGTTATTGTAGCCAACCAGAGAGTAAGGATTGTTATCAGAACGACGTAGCATCTGAGCGGTGGGCGCGTGAAGCGGTAAGTGTAGATGGCCAATATGAGGATCGCATTATGCATCCAGACGGGCGTGTACGCTATCTGGTAGAAAATCTAGGATCTGCCACTGACGCACAGATGGAAGTCATGAGCCACGCGCCTGAGTTGGCGGATATGATGAGACAACTTGTTAGACACGGCTGGGATGACGAAGGCGAGATTCAGTTAATGACGGACTGCATTAAGCTACTCCGCAAGCTTGGCGTGCCAAACGTCGCTCCGTGGTATAAAGGGGACGAAGATCCCGATATGAGTATTTTTCAGAAAGATTTGAGCGGCATAGAATACCAGACGAAACCTACGTAAGGCAGGTAATGACAACTAACCTAACACCATTCGAAATATTGACCTACAAGATAGCCGTTGAGGTTGATCTGGAAGTGCGCTGGGACATATTCGCCAAACGCACTGAAGATACTGAGGACGCCTTCAAGCCTGAATTGATAAAGACGTTCAATAGGCAGGAGCGGTCGGTGTTGAGTAAGATGCGAGGCAAGACGCCGCCGGATACAAGCAAGGCGATACAGGTCGTAACGTACAGGCAGGCAGGAGATGGCGAAAAGGGGTGTTGGGGCACCAACGGCGTTTATGATTTGCTTATTGAGAAAGTCGTTAGCGAAGAGGCAGAGGTCGCCGCGGAGTCGTTCGTTGATGACATATTTGTGGTGGCTACCTGGATACCGATATTCGAGCGGGTAGCACGTCCATTCGTCACGACAGCCTTCCAGGAGGCTGGACAGGCGGCGTTTACCGAGATAGGCTTGGAAGCTGCATTTGACGTCACTAATGCCAACGCACGAAGGATCCTGCAGAACCGTGTCTTTAAGTTTGCCAAAGAAGTGAACGAGACGACGCAGGCAAGACTCAGGACGGCACTCGCTACTGGATTCGATGCTGGCGAGTCAATACCTGAGCTATCGCAGCGTGTCGCCGATGTGTTCGATATAGCGAAGGGATCCAGGACGGATACGATAGCACGTACCGAGATAGTGGGAGCTAGTAACCAGGGAACGTTTCAGGGCTTCGTTGATAGCGACGTTGTAGCGACCATCGTATGGATAGATAGTAGGGATAGCAAGGTGAGGCATTCGCATCGGATAGATGGCGAAGAGGTCGAGCTAGGCAAGCGGTTCAGTAATGGGCTGCGCTTCCCGCATGATCCCAACGGGCCGGCCGAAGAGATCGTAAATTGTAGATGTTCACACGGGGCTTCAACGCTCAAGGAGGCGGCGTGAGATGGCTAAACGCGGGCATACAGGCAGATCGCCAGGCTGGTCAGCTAGAGGCGAAGGCAAGTTCACTAAACGTAAATATCACAGGGCGCGTCGCCAGATGCTTAGGCTAGAGGCTAGAGAAGGCAGGGAAGGCGTTGAGAGAGGCATGATAGGCGCATTGAGTATGATGAAGTGGAAAAACCATTGACATGAACAGCTTCAAGCGAGCTCTAATAAACAACTTGACATTCAAGCTCAAAGGTAATAAAATGGTGATAGGCTCGAAGATCAGCTATTCGGATATTATAGAGATGTCACCAAAGAGGCGATACACGGTGCGAGGCAGGATAAAGAGCAGGAAGCGGCGCAAGCCGACAGTGATAGACGAGGGGATGTCATGAAACGAGCGATATTAGAGATGAATGGTTCTTTTCTGAACTTTATGTTTATCCAGAACGAAGACTATCATGTTAAGGTTGAGCATGGACTTCCGAGCGACGCTAAGTTTTGCGCTTGTCATTATGATCACATGCGCCATGTATTTCAACTTATCTATGAGAGCGAAGAATTTGACGATATATTAGAAGGTTGGCCGATGCCTGTGCTTGGTGATATTGTAGGAACTTACGTGGCATGTCGTGGTATTGAGGAGAAAGTACTAATACCGCCATATGAGGAATAGATGATCTAGATAATAGCAAAACTAAAATAGAATAAAAAGAAAACCCCGGCTTACAAGGTGACTTTCCCCTTAGCCGGGGTTTTCTTCGTTTTGTAGGCCGGGGCCTTGACACAGCATATTGAGGTGATGGTATGGATCGGATAACATTAGACGCATTGATGGCACAGCTTGGTGAAGCTGGCAAGGCTGGCGAAGATGTGGCTGCTCATGGTCTCATGAAGATTGCAGAATCAGTGGCACAACGAGCGAAGAAAGACTTCGGCTTGAGTATAGATGACGCCCAGTACGTCCTTAAAGACTTCGTATGCGACATCAACAAGAAGGGCAGGGCTGACGCTAAAGGTAAAGGTCGTTTTGTCCAGTCCTATATCAGCACCATTGCAAAGGACAGGGATAGCGAGGCTATTCTGCCAGAGGCGGTCATTCTGGATGATTACAGGGCATTGCCTATTGTATTACGAAGCCATCTTTATAGCGAAATAGGCTTAGGAAAAAACGAATGGATCGTCCCTAACGAGAAATCTGCCGTTGAGCGGATGCACTCGCTTCTGGCTAAGACAATATTTGCATCCGAGAAAGCTAACCCGTTAGCTGAACAGCTTTACCAGTGGTCTATTGAAGATATGCCCATAGGCGACTCCATAGGCTTTATACCTGTGGAATGGCTGGAGCCGCAAGATAAAGGCTGGGAAAAGCTACATGACTCCTGGGTGAAGCGCACAACGGCATTCCTTGCTCTAAAAGGCAGAGAGGCTACTGCCGATATGCTGGACGGACTCAAACGCATATTCACGAAGGTTATCATGCTGGAATACTCAAAAGTCATGATCCCCTCGAATCCGTTTGCGGTATCGTTAGCTGTTGAGAAAGGGCTTTTGCTTGAAAGCGAGCAAGACGCCTATACGCTCAAAGAAGGCGGAACTAAGGAGTTTATCGAAGATGACGCCCCGGTAAATAGGCTTGCAGCCAGTCTGCGTAGAGTTTACCCAGATGGTGACCCGATACTAGACGACTTGGATGCACCGTTGAAAGATGGCGGCAAAGGCCTGGGGATTGAGGATATATCATTCAAGGCGGGCCGTGAAATATCTGCAAAGAATCGCAAGATGCTGGCCGCCACGCGAGATGCTACGGATTCTGCCACTGTCGCTATTGACGACTTGCTCACCGCTACCGATCTTACTCCGAACGAAGGCGAGCCGGGGAAAGCTTTAGGCAAGGCAGTAGGCCCATGGAATAAATCGCTAGATAAATCATTCGATATTGCCGAATATGACGAAGCTAATACGGTATTCAGATATTCATTATTCACCAAGTTTCTCGACTGCCAGGTCAAGCATATATACGTCAATAGCTATTCGATACCATCACCGCTGTTAGGTACTTATCTGGAAGCGATCAGTATCGTGACGGACGATATGGCGGTAGATGATACGCGGCGATTCTCATACGAAGGCAAGGAATTTCCACCATCCCGATCCTACATACAGCTAAACTCACGAAGGAGAAAGCGCTTTCTGGTGGATGGGAGTCAGTATTGTCATGATGGCGATATGGCGCTGGTCAAGGACTTTGCACCAAGTTGGGGCGGAATGCAGTTCTCAATTATCACCAGCGATGGCCACGAGGCTAGAAGCGATGAGATAATGAACGCCATTCACGAAGAGGCGAACAGTAATCACATGTTAAAAGGTGAGAAGTTTGCGCTGTCTGGAGAATTTCTATCAAATACTGATGACGAGTGGGATGAGTTAATCATCAACGCCAAAGACAAGCAAGCAATACAGAAGTCGATGAATATCACCAGCAAATCCGGCGGGAACAGTCGCGGCTTGCTATTCGTAGGGCCACCAGGTACAGGCAAGACAAAAGCAGGGCGCACCATAATGAATGATACCGACAGCACTTATATCTGGGTATCTGCCAGGGACTTCATGTATGGGATGCCTAGCTCTATCATGGCGCTGGCATTCGATATGGCGAGAAAGTTAGCACCGACTGTATTGTTTATGGAAGATATAGACAGATCGCTTGATAAAGATATGCTCAAGACCGAACTGGACGGACTCAAGCAGAATAAAGGACTCATGACGATACTTACCACGAATCACCCGGACAAACTGCCGAAGGCGTTGATAGATCGGCCTGGGAGATTCCACCACGTCATACTGTTCGATTTGCCAGACGATAGCCAGCGGAAGCAGATGTTTAAGCTCTGGGCTGGCGATATATCGGAAGCGATACTCGATGAGCTCGTGAAGGCTACTGAAGGCTTCTCAGGAGCGCACATCAATCATCTAGTGGAATATTCGCTGACGATAGCGGAAGATGAGGATATGAGTGCCGGAGCGGCTTTGGTTGAAAGCATGATCAGGATGAGCGATCAGATGGATCTTGTGGCCGGGTTACAGAGAGTTGAGACAAAAGAGCTTTTCAATGAAGAGGAATTGAGACGAACAGGGGAAGAGGCAGGGAGCGATCTGGTGGACTCAGAAATAACGCCAGGGATGGCGCAATACTTACTCGATCAAGACGATGAGGAAAAGAAAGCCGCAGGGGACGATAAGATCGTGACATTTGCGGAAAGACTGCTGGCCGCACGAGGCAAAAAGTGTGTGTAACAGCAGTACAGCTTGTAGAGATGTCAGGTAACGACGCTGGAGATATTAGCGCGAGAGCGTGGAGATATTAGGCGAAGGAACTGGAGGCATTAGCGAGCGTTGGGAACGAAACGATAGCAACGTAAACTAATACGAGGTGAATGTAATGGCAGAACTGAATTTAACCAAAGAAGAAAGAGCGCTGATGAATAAGATCAAACAGCGTGCAGGGCTTGTCGCCATTTCTGACGCCAAGAAGGTTCAGGAAGAGCAGCTTAAAGCCCAGGCCGAAGTGCTAAAAGCAGACGCGCCGGAAGGTGATAAGAAGAGCGAAGAGATAGCAAAGCGGGATGCAGCAATCGTCACGCTCCAGGAAGAGCAGAAGACCTTGCTGAAATTCCTGGAGAAGCCTGACGGATTGAATATAGACATTCGGGAAACCGAAGAGAAGCCCATCCGTAAGAACCCCTTTAAGTCTCTCGGACACATGGCTGCTGACTTGATGACCGAGGGATTGGAGAAGGTCGAGTCGGAAGAGTTGAAGATTTGGCGTTCTGAGGTGAAGGCGACACAGACCGTTGGCGCTCCCGAGACTGGCGGTACTTTAGTTCCGACCGAGTACGTCGCCACGGCACTTGATAGACAGCGGGCAATCAACCCTGTCTTGAGTCGAGCTACCATCATCCCGATGGCGTATGACAAGGTGGTAATACCTTTCCTGAATGGTTTTGACGAGTCTCAAGGCAAGGTCTTCGGCAATGGTCAATTCTACTGGGAAGGCGAAGAGGAGGCTTTCACTGAGAGCAACTTCGAGACTGGCGCGGTTGAGCTTAACCTGAAGCAGGCTATTGGCGCTGTGAAGGTATCGCGGAACCTGTTGAAATTTTCAGCAGTGTCTATAGAGTCGCTCATTCAGCGAGTATTTGACCAGGGCATGAGTACGGCTATCACGAAGGCGGCCATACGTGGCACTGGCGCAAAGCAGCCCAAAGGCGTACTTACATCAGGCGATCATAAGGTCACGGTGCCAAAAGCAACCAATCAGATTGTCAATACTTTCATCCTGGATAACGTAGCCGATATGGTAGCGAGGCTGTATTCTGGCGATGATGATATAGGCGCAGGCTCATGGTTCTCTAACCGAACGGTACTGCCGCAGCTTATAAAGCTGTCTCTGGCTGTAGGTACTGGTGGATCTGGCGTCTTCTTGACTAACCAGGACGTAAAGGGCAAGCCCACATATAGCCTGCTAGGGATTCCGCTCTCATGGTCGTCCCAGATGAGCATAGTCGGTGACGTTGGCGACATATGCCTGTTTGACTGGTCGCAGTATCTGGTCGGGCAGCCAGCCGGACGGCCAGGCGCAGAGACAGAGACTTCTATACATCTGTACTTTAACACAGCGCATACGTCATTCAGGATTATATTCGACATGGACGGGCAGCCGTGGTGGCCGGAAAACTTCAAGCCAGCAAGAGGCGATACTCAAGCTCCATTCATTGAGTTGGCAGCCCGCGACTAAACACAGGTATCAACCTGGATAAGATACGGAGGTAATGACAATGCAATTCGGAGATTCTACACCACTGACTCCTTTTCCGCTTCTAATAGGGCCGGAAGATTTGAATACTGGAGCGAACACATCGCCCTGGATTTCCCTTGAGAATTACGGCGGCGGGTTCATCGTGATCTCTCTTGGAGACGTGGCTGGCGGCACTGCCGCTGTAACGCTAGATCAGGCGACTGATTCCGCAGGCACAGGCACGAAGACTCTTGGCTTCACCAAGTATTACCAGAACGGCCAGAGCTTCGCTATTAGTGCGCAGTCTGGAACATTTGCTGTAGCCGAGACCGTCACTGGAGGCACGTCTGGAAATACAGCTTACGTGGTTAAGATAAGTTCAGATACGCTCTGGATGGTGCTTCTCACAGGAACAACCACATGGACAACTACCGAGACGCTCACAGGCGGCACTTCTGCTGCAACAGCGACGCTCACAGGCACAGGCACTGACGAGGATATACTGCTGGAACTAACTGCCGCAGCAAACACTTTCAGTACGCTGGCAATCGTATTCGGCCAGTACGTGATCCCGGTGGATAACACAATGCTGGATGGAGATAACGACTTCACCCACTTCCAGCTTGATATTGCGCAGGCAGGCGTAGGTCCAACTGAGGGATGCGCTGTATTCGTTCCGTTCAATCCGAGGATACTCACATATCCGCAGAAGACTCTGATCGATGCTCAGAAGTATGCGTAACCGCTAATTAAGGGGGATAGTTGCGACATGAAAGTTGTATTTCTGGAAGAATGGCGCGGATCAAAGGTCGGGGATGTGTTGGAGTTGGCTGACGACTTCTGCACTCTCGACCTGATACCCCGCAAGATAGTCAAGCCTGTGAAGACAACCGAGCAGGTGAAGATAAAAGAACAGGCTGATGAGATTGCCGAACTAAAGAAGCAACTCAAAGCCAAACAAATAGACGCCCCGCCTGCTGACAAGCAATTCAAAAAGGGCGGGGCTAAAACCAAATAGCGGAACCACCGCTCTAAACGCGAAAGCGTATGGAGGCTACAATGCCAGTAACACTAGTCCGTTCGCGCTGGGACACAAGCGGCAAAGAGGGGCAGCTTGACTTTTATAGCGTCACATCAGGAGCATCAGTATTTACGATAGGGCCGTCAGGAGTAACTAGCGGTAGCCCTGACTATTCGGCAGCCGCCGTCGATATTACGGTTATAGCCGATACAATAGCTGCTCTGGAGTTCTTCGATTCCACAACGAAATTTATGGTGTTCGATACCCGCGTTACTGTGACCGGTGTAGCCAACATCACCATGACCGGTATGCCTGCAACAATAGTAGCCGCCGCCGGGATCACTCATAAGCTGTTATCGTTGGCTTCTGGAACGACCACGCTAACAGGGAACTCAGCAGTAACCGCACTGAACGGTTTAGGCCTTACGGTGGCGCAGCCGACAGTCACCTCAGCAGGCACACCAGCGACGGCAACAGCGTCAACGGTATATATCGCAGCCGAACCAGCCGCCGCGGGCACGGCAACCATCACGGCTCCCTATGCGTTGCATATAGCTTCTGGTAACATGCTGACTGCTGGTAAGATAATCGTTGATGATGTAACTGATTCAACCACCGGTACGACAGGATCGATCCAGACTGACGGCGGCATCGGCGCTGCTCTGGAGATTACGTCCGACGCTGGTTTCAAATTAGTTGCCGGCGACCTGGATATGGGAACCGCGGCTGGCGATATAGTCGTACCAGCCAACGCAGTGGCCGCTCTTGAGTTCTATGACGCGACTACTAAATTCCTCGTACTTGACACAAGGAATACCGTCACAGGGACGGCTAATATAACCGCGACCGGGATACCCGCGACTATCGTGGCCGCTGCTGGCGTCACTCATAACCTTGTATCATTAGCTCCTGGAATTACCACCTTAACAGGAGCGACAGGCGTCAATGCCATGAACGGGCTAGGCCTTACGGTAGGGCAACCAACGATCACTTCTGCGGCTGCTCCTGCAACGGCTGTAGCATCCACGGTGTATATCGCAGCCGCGCCGTTGGCCGCTGGAACAGCTACTATCACGGCTGGCTATGCGCTTAGTATAGGCGCAGGCAATATGCTAACCGCAGGACGCATCATCATTGACGATGTAACTGATTCCACCAGCACAGTTACAGGATCCCTCCAGACTGACGGTGGCCTGGGAGTGGCTCTGGACTTCTTCCTGGGCGGCGATATATCCATCGCTACAGCAAAGAAGATCACCACAGCCGCGGAACTGACACTGAACAGCGTCGATCCGTTTACTATCCAGATTGGCGGGGTTGATTTATTACAGGCGGACGAGGCTGCCATAGCAGCCTTTGCCGCCGCCGCTGATACCGCAGGGCATGATGCATATCTTGAAACAGAAGATGGCGGAGCCGATGGCGGAGCCGGCACAGGGCGTGCAGGTGGGTTATTTAACATCAAAACAGGTGATGGAAGTGCATCGGCCACTGCTGCTGCTGTTGGCGGCGCAGGCGGCGCATTATCTCTAATCACTGGCGCAGGACTTACAGGAAACACTACTGGAAATGGCGGCGTTGGTGGTGCTCTAGCCATTACAGCCGGCGCAGGTGGAGACTCTGGTGCGGGCGCGGGCGTTGGTGGAACAGGCGGAACTATTACCTTGACTGCCGGCGCGGGCGGCGGAGCTGGCGGCGGAACGGCCGGAGCACCCGGCCAAGTCACTATCGGCGCAGGCGTGTTCGCTCAAGGCGTCCAGACCATAAATATGGGCGATGTTGCTGTAACGCTGACTCTCGTGCCTGGTACGCCTGCAGGCACATTACTAACTGCAAACGTGTTGTATGTTGACGCTCAGAGTGGTACAACCGAAGATTTATTGTTTCCACCAGAAGCTGACTGCGCAGGCATGACTTTTGTTGTGGTTAATACTGGTGGCGAGACTATCGAAATACAGAACAATTCTGCTGGCGCAGTCCTGACACTAGAGACTGCCAATACTGCAATCGTGACGTGCGACGGAACTACATTGCGAGGCTTTGTGGGTATTCCGTAAAGCGTAACTTTCACGGGCCGCCTGCCCCCTTCTGGGGTGTTTATCGGGGCGGCCCTTTCTTCACCGATAAGGAGAAAAATGATAGAATTCACCGCAGGGACATTAGAAGCTAAACTAATAGGACTCAACAAAGTGTTGCATGTGGACGGCTTGGACAACCGGGCAAATTATGGGTTTTGCAGGATGGCTCCGGCAATACAAGCTGAGTACCAAAGTTTCGAGCAAGCCAGGATGGATCTGATCGCCAAACACGCCCAGCGCGATGAAGCCGGCAATAAGACCACGTCGGACGGCCAATACGTCATGACTGATCCTGAAGCATATCAGACAGAATACGAACAGCTCGCGGCACAGACGATCAGCGTCAACGTGCAACCTGTTCTAGCCAGCCTGATAATCGCTTCAGAAGGGTGTGTTACTGGCGCTATTATGCTACAGTTAGCCGAGTTGATTCGTGATGACGTAGGCGCGGAACCCGTTCCTGTATTGCAAATCGTAGACGCAGAGGAGATTTAACGGCAGCCGTATTGAAGTCGCGTAATCACGCTAATCCCGGGCGGGGCTTAACGGCTCCGCCCATACACAGGAGGCATCATGGCGACACGTCTCAAAACTACCTTATTGACATTGCAGGAAATCGCTGCCGGTGGGGTAGTGCTCTCAACGGCCATAGGGGTAATCCCTAGCGCTTCTGAGTGCAATATCTGGCTGAGGTTTGGCAGACGCGCCGCTACTGCTCTAACCGCAGCTATCGACTTTAGAATAGAAACAAGCCCCGACAGCTCAGGGAATACATGGACTCCGGTAACAACTCTTTCAACTCAGTTGGGGGCGTCAGTTGCCGATCAGATAGTGAATGGCACAGTAGCCGCTGGCGCAACAGTGATCACGCTTGCAGACACTACTGGCTTTGTGGCTGGTGATAACATATTCTGCGAGAATACAGATCCAACACTGAGCGAATGGGCGCGTATTAAGTCTGTCTCTGGCGGCGTCTCTGTAACCATAGAAGAGGCTTTAATTAACGCCCAGACAGGCTCTACTATATTCGACCAGGCGGAGATATATAACGAAATTGGTATAGACATCAAGGCACTCGCGCCCGACGCCACCACTGATGAATATGGCAGATTTCGTATCGCGGTGGATGGTTCGGGCGGTGGGCAGGCTTTCGCCTGTCATGCCGTAGCGGTACAATGGGGTTAATATCATGACAGGCAAGCGTTTATTTGAGAAGATTGGCCCGAACAAATACAGGCTGGTAATCCACAGAGCTATTCCTACCGGCAGTAACGCGGTAGATGTACAATGGTCTGATATTTTAGAACACGAAGGCATAAGCAAGCGGACGGTATTACGGCCATCAGTAAAGACGACAGTGATGGTGGATTCTGGAGAGGTAGATGAATTCGACGAGCCTATCATGGTACCGGAGACGACTGAGGCTGTCGGTGTTGGGCAGATTAGCGATGCTGGGATGGCGCAAATAACATCAGGCGTGCGTTTCGAGGTGTCCGGGGTGGTCAAGCTGTCAGGCAAGCCAACACAAGCAAGCCTGAATAAGTTAGCTACCCGCATGTTTAACGATTGGCAGTCGAAGATGATAATCAAATACAACTACTACGGCCATATACAAGGATAATGAGCATGGCGAACAGGGCAATAATGCTACCAGGACAGCTGCCACGGTTTGGCGCAGACGTTGATCTAGTCGGCATGAAGCTATGGCTGCCTATGAACGAAAAGGCTGGTAGTCGGTTCAATAACCTGATCGACTCGCTGAACCCAGGCGTAATGACTGGCGGGTCCTGGTCTGGGAACGGCGTCATTCTGGACGGCATTGACGACCTGATAACGCTTAACAGGCTCACGGATCTGGTTGACTGGACTGTAGCTATCAAGTACACGCCAGCTACAGTATCAGGCCAACATCCTATCATTGATTCTGGAGATATACTTATACGTCAGTCTGATGATGACGTAATCTACGGAGCTACTGACAGCACGTATACTGATAGCACAGATACACTATCAGCATCCCTCACCGCTGATAAGCCTATCATCATCATAGCGACACGGTCAGGCTCTACTATTGAGATATGGGGTTTTACTGAGCGCGTGGTTCATAACGACAGCTTTACAGCATCAGGAACCGCCCTAACATCACTCACCAACCTCGTCATAGGCTCTCAGGCCAGAGCATCGTTCGTATTCCCGGCATTGCCTACCTTAACTACTGAAAATGGCATGGTCATAAACGGTAGCGATGACGTGCGATACACGATAGGTAGCGCGTCGCTCAATTCCGCTACAATTACCGAGAACTGGAACTCGGCGCAGAAGACTACCAGAATACGCACATCGCTGTCATTTGTACCTGGCGATGGATTGACTCATTACTTCTTCGATAACCAGGGAACCAGCGCGACAAATAACCGCGAGCGATGTTATATAGATACCGCTGGCCTACTAACCTACGTTGTCCATGATACTGACGGCACTCAACATCTCGTATCGTTCGACATCAGTGGCTGGGCTGCTGGCGCAGAGCATCAGATAGTATGTGTGATAGACTTCAAGAACGACCGTATCGAATTGTATACAGACGGGACAAGTCGGGACGCAACGCCAGATAACGCCCTATCGTCCGACTCTATAGACGCTGTCGAATCAACTACCCAGATAGGTGCGGATACTTCACAAGCCAACCAGCTAAATGGTTCAATGACTATTCAGGCTTTCAGCCGCGCATGGACAGCGACGGAGGTAGGCGACGATGACCCCGGCATAGCTTTCGTAGTCGATCAGGATACGCTCTTTATGGCGGACTTTACGCAATCCGGTACTGGTGTTGTGTACCCGCCATCAGGCAAAACAGTATCTGCCGTAGTGAACGGAGCCACAGAGTCAACCTTGACCACTGCCGCCGGTATCCAGACAGCGGCTTATGATGGTGAAGGGTTCCGTCTTGGAGATGGAACGGGGTTTGGTGTAAAAGTATTTGCTGACGGCGATCCATCTGGCGATGCTACCATGTTGGCAGATGACAGTGCCGGGGCATTGGTCACGGATATTGAACTCGTAGGCGTACATGCTAATCTCAACGGCACATCACATTTCTTTAATGCGACAGATGCTAATTTCCCCGCTGCCGGTATCACCGGCGCGACTGATATTACAATAATGGCGTGGATAAAGCCGAGCGCCCTGTCTGGATTCCAGTCTATACTAACAAAATGGGAACTTACTGGTAATAAAAAAATGTATGGCTTCTGGACTAATGGCGATCAACTACACATGAATGTGTCCAGCAATGGGATCCTTGATGATAAGGGACAAACTACATCCGGGGCTAATTTA
>Ga0255058_10000624_pt1 | contig 20547 bp, 15 predicted proteins | sample Cases_109_9_MG_FD_188637 | JGI IMG/M metagenome (GOLD analysis project Ga0255058, IMG submission 188637) | Seawater microbial communities from Amundsen Gulf, Northwest Territories, Canada - Cases_109_9 | ecosystem: Environmental > Aquatic > Marine > Gulf | place: Canada: Northwest Territories... | reverse complement strand
CCGACGGTCGAAGAGCCACAGCAGGGCGACGCCGCCGACACATCGCTGCCGAGCCTGTCCGAAGGCGATAGCGCTGGCCAGGACCTGCCCGATGTGGCGGCCCCAGGCGGCGGTTCGGCGCCGCTGGAAACGGCCGCGACGGTTATTCGGGTGACGACCGATGTGATGGTCGTGGAAATCAGCGTGCGCGGCGGTACGTTGCTTGGGGCAACGATGCTGAATTATCCGGTGGCGAAGGACCAGCCGGACACACTGGTGCAGCTCCTGAGCGTAGACAGCGAGGATCTCGGCCTGATCCAGACCGGGTTGAACACCGGCGTCGAGGGCGATGCGATGCCCAGCCATACGGCGTTGTTCGAAAGCCGCCGGACAGATTATGGGCTTGATGGTGCGGACGAGATTGTTGTGCCGCTGTCATGGTCGGACGGCAGCGGCGTCGAAGTCGAAAAGCGCTACCGCTTCCGGCGCGGCAGTTACGCCGTGCAGGTCGAGCAGCAAGTCAACAACGGTAGTGACGCGCTATGGCAGGGCGGCGCGTATGCGCAAATCGTGCGGCGCCTGCGCGCCACTGAACGATCAATGTTCAACGTGGATTCGTATTCTTACGACGGGCCGATCATTTACGATGGCGACAAGTCGGAAAAGCTCGATGCCGATGATCTTGACAATGGCCGAGGGTATTCTTTCAAGTCCGAGCAAGGCTGGGTTGCCTCGATCCAGCACCATTTCCTGAGTGCGATCGTGCCGCAACGCGACGGCGTCTACGATTTTGCCGTTACTCTTTCAAGCGCCGGTAACTCGACGCGCAGCAGCACGATCAGCAAGAAACAGACCGTGGCACCGGGTGCGAGCAAGACGTTCACGACAACGCTGTTTGTGGGGCCGAAGCTGCAATCGCAGCTCGAAGAGATTGACCCGAAACTCAAACTGACCGTTGACTACGGCTGGCTCACGATTCTCTCGGGGCCGATGTTCTGGTTGCTGAGCAAGCTTTTCGGCGTATTCGGCAACTGGGGCGTCGCGATCATGGGCGTCACGATTCTGATCAAGCTCGCGTTTTACAAGCTGACGGAAGCCAGCGGGCGCTCCATGGCCAAGATGCGCAACCTGCAGCCGCGCATGAAGGCGCTGCAGGATCGCTACAAAGACGATCGCCAGCAACTCTCGCAGGCAATGATGGAGCTGTATAAACGGGAGAAGGTGAATCCCGCCGCAGGATGCCTGCCGATCCTGATCCAGATGCCGTTTTTCCTGTCGTTCTACTGGGTGCTCGTGGAAAGCGTTGAAATGCGTCAGGCGCCGTTCGCGCTGTGGATCACGGACCTTTCGTCGAAAGATCCGTTTTTCATACTGCCCCTGATCATGGGTGTGGCGATGTTCCTGCAGCAAAAGCTCAACCCGACGCCCGCGGACCCGGTACAGGCAAAAGTCATGCAAATCATGCCGATCATGTTTACCGGCTTCTTTGCATTTTTCCCGTCCGGCCTCGTGCTCTACTGGGCGACGAATACGGTGTTGTCGATCGCGCAACAATGGAAGATCAACAAAGTCGTTGAAGCCGAAGCCAAAAAGAAGAAAAGCGGCAAGAAGAAGCCGAAAAAGGAAAAGGGCAACGACTGAAGCAGCCGACACGATTGTTGCCGCCGCGACTGCGCCGGGCGCGGCCGGCGTTGGCATGGTACGTATCTCGGGTGACAAGTGTGAGACGATCGCGCGGCGCATGCTTGGCAGCCTGCCTGAACCGCGCATCGCCACCTATCGGTCTTTTCGAAACATCGCTGGTGACAAGATCGATACGGGGCTGGCACTGTACTTTCCCGCGCCGGCATCATTTACGGGCGAGTCCGTCATCGAGCTGCACGGTCACGGCGGGCCCGTTGTCGTGTCGTTGCTGGTCGACGCGGTGGTTGCGCTGGGCGCGCGAATGGCCGAGCCGGGCGAGTTTTCGAAGCGGGCATTTCTCAACGACAAACTCGACCTCGCGCAGGCGGAGGCGATTGCGGATTTGATTGGGGGTGGCACGGAGCAGGCGGTGCGGGCCGCGCTGCGGTCACTGTCCGGTGAGTTTTCAAAGCGGGTCAACGTGCTCGTGGAGCACGTGACGAAACTGCGAATGTACGTTGAGGCAGCGATCGACTTTCCGGAAGAGGAGATCGATTTTCTCGCGGACGACGAATTACTCACGGGGCTCGATGACTGCGGCAAGGCGTTCGAGACGCTGCTGGCCGAGGCGTCGGTTGGCAGGGTGCTGCGCGATGGATTCCAGGTTGTCCTCGTTGGCAAGCCCAATGTCGGCAAGTCGAGCCTCATGAATCGATTGAGTGGCGAAGAAGCAGCGATCGTCACGGAGATCGCGGGCACGACGCGCGACGTGCTGCGCGAAACCATCGACATTGATGGTCTTGCGGTCGAGCTGGTCGACACCGCGGGACTCCGCGAAGACCCGGACCACGTCGAAGAAGAGGGAATTCGACGAGCGCGCGAAGCGATGTCGCGAGCCGATGCCGTGTTGTGGATACAGGATGCAAGCGACGGCGGCGACGACACGATTGACGAGCCGGTTCCGGACGGCATCCCGATTACGATCGTTCGCAACAAGATCGACCTGACCGGTGAGGCGCCGGCCGTTGAGAACGATGTGACTGCGGTTGTGATGGTTTCTGCAAAGACCGGGCAGGGCATCGATGAAATGCGCAAGCACATTCGTGAGCTTGCCGCTTATCGCAATCTCGGCGAGGGGGCTTTCACCGCGCGGCGCCGGCATATTGACGCACTGCAACACGCGGCCGGGCACTTTACGGCCGGCCGCGAAGCGCTGGCCGATGCGCGTGCCGGCGAGTTGCTCGCTGAAGAGTTGCGGCTCGCGCAGCACGCACTGGGCGAAATTACCGGAGCCGTGACCTCCGAGGACCTGCTCAGCCGAATCTTCTCGGAATTTTGCATCGGGAAGTAATCACAGTGGCGACCCGCACAAACCGTTATTGTGACGTGAGTCCCACATATGAGCAGAAAACCCGCAGACAATGATCGGGTTTTCAGCAAGCGACGGCGCGGGAAGCCAGTCAGGATACCCGCACGCCGTAGTTCCGGTCCCACCCGTTCAGCCGGCGTTAACGATGAGCCTGTAATTTGGGTGACCGGGCCAATGGCGACAGCACGTTGTTTAAGGCTCGGCGCGCGCCATGACGGCAAGCGTCCGGAACTAAATGGAGGTTCTTATGTTTCGTTTTATGTCAATTGCAATGCTGGCCATGTGCGCAGCACCCGCCCTCGCAGAGGAGTTGAGCTACAGCTACATCGACCTTGGTTACGAGGCGGTGGAGTTTGACGTTGCCCCCGGGCTGAACGTCGATGGTGATGGCTTCGCAATCGGAGGCTCGTTTGAGGGTGGTGATTCCTGGAACGTAATCGCTGGCTACGGATCAACGAATTTCGATTTCAGTGTTGATCTCAACGAGTTCATCATCGGAGCCGGGTATCACACACCCATATCCGATCAAGTCGACTTCGTCGCAGAGCTCGCCTATGTCGGCATTGACGTGGAAGTGCTCGGCACCTCCGTCCTCGACGACGATGGCATCGGTGCGTCCGTCGGCCTGCGCGGCATGATGAGTGATGTCGTGGAGCTGTCGGGAAGCATCAACTACGTTGACCTCGGCGGCAGTGGAGAAACGTCGTTCGATGCCGACGCGTGGTTCAACCTGAGCCCGGCGTTCGCGCTTGGTATCAACGCAGGCTTCGGCGATGACGTTACATCGTACGGTGTCGGTGTTCGCTGGTATTTCAATAACTGATCGACCACATTCACATTCGCTTGTGGCAGGGGTCAGCGCGTCTTTGCAGGCGCCCTGACCCCTTTTTAATGTGCGCTAGTCCGGCGCGGCCGGGCGAAAATGGGGCTCGGTAATCTTCATCTCGGTGACGGGTCCGTACTTGCTGATCGATTCACGAATCAGGCTGGCGTCGCCGAGCAGAACAAATACCAGGTTTTGTGACGATGGATATACGTCGTCGATGACGGCCGCGATTGCCGCGCTGTCCGTTTCGAGAATCGCCACACCGTAGTCATCGATGTATGAAGCGCCGAGGCCGTAAGCCTCCAGAACGGCAAGCTGAGCGGCGAGCTGGGACGAGGTCTCGAGACGCGTCGGAAACTGTCCGAGAATATAGTTCTGCGCCGAGGAGATCATGTCCTCGCTGATGCCATTGTCGCGCAACTGCGAGAGCACGCCCAGCGCCATGTCGATAGCCTCGACGGTTGCCTCGGTGCGCGTAAAAGAGGTGACCGCGACAGAGCCCGGCTGTAACGGTCGGCTAAGCGAGGAGCGCGCGCCATAGGTCAGGCCGGACTTGATGCGCAGCTCGGTGTTCAGCATCGACGTAAAACGACCGCCGAATACGGTATTCGCAAGATCAAGTGCGGCACGATTAGCATAGTCGGCGGCGACGCCAACATTCGCAATCCAGAAATAGGTCTGTGTCGCCCCGGGCTTGTCGATCAGCAACACGCGCCGGCCCGTTTGCGGCTCGGCCGCGGTAACGACAGAAAGCGGGGACTTTGCTTTTCGCCACCCACCGAAGGCCCGGGTCAGCTTCTTAAGCATATAGCCGGCATCGAAGTCGCCCGAAACCGCAATAATTAGCCGGTCGCCGCCGACATGATCCGCGTAGTATCGCAACAGGTCGCTGTGCGTGATTTTTGCGAGCGTTGTCTCGCTGCCCATCACGGGGCTGCCGTAGGGGTGGTCGCCGAACAGGAATGCGCTGCCGTAGATCGGCAACAACGCATTCAGGTTCGAGTCTTTCGCGGCGCGGATAAAATTGATCGTCCGGTCCCTGAGCTTTTTCATTTCATCGGCATCCAGCGCGGGGCGACGCAACATGTCTGCCAGCAATTCGACCATGAGGTCCGCGTCGCGCGACATGAAGTTGCCTGAAAGATTAATGGCCTCGAGGCCCGCACCCGCCGAAAGGTGGCCGCCGACGGAGTCAATGGCCTCGGCAAAGGCCGCGGCATCACGGTTGCCCGCGCCTTTTTCCAACAGTGCCGCAAGCGTGCTCGCGAGGCCGCTCTTGCCGCGCTCGTCCGCGACGGCGCCGCCGCGCAGCACAGCCCGCAGGCCGATGAGTGGAACGTCGTGCTTTTCGTTCAGCAGCAGGATCGTGCCGTTGTCGAGTTCGACGCGCTCATAATCAGGCAGCTTGACGTCGTCTGCCGCCGCAGCGACGGGAGCAAAAAAGGCGGCGACGAACAGGACAGCGCTGGCGGGCCCCAAAAAGCGCTTAATCATCGCTATTCTCCCGTGCGCCGACAGCCGGCGACCGAAGGACGCCAACCGTCATATTGCCCGGGCGAAATATTTTCGCCGCAACCTCCTGCATTTCGTCGGCCGTGACGTTCTCGATGTCGTCCGGCAAGCGAAATAACTTTTCGTATCCGCCATTGAAAACCTCGAAGTTGCCGAGCGCCGACGCTTTGCCGTTGATCGTCGCGAGCCCCCGCCAGAAACCAGCCAGAATTATGTTGCGGGCCTTGTCGAGTTCGGCTTCGGTGACGCCATCGTCCGCGATGCGTTGTAGCTCGTCGAGCACGCGGCGCTCGACGACGGCGGGGTTGCCGCCCGGCGGCAACGCCAGGTAAAAGTACGCAAGGCCCGGGTCGAAGCCTTCATCCTGATAGCCGCCCACCGAAATCGCGAGCTGTTCTTCCTCGACGAGCAGCCGGTGCAGGCGCGAAGAGTCTCCCCCGACAAGTATGTTGAGCAACAGGCTCATCGGCAGCGTCTCGGGGTCGTTGGCGCTGCCGGCATGAAACGCGAGGTGCAAGAGCGGCGTTTGCGCATTTGTTTCGATGAGTATGCGGCGCTCGCCGGCCTGCTCGGGCTCGACGGTGCGTACACGGCCGGGCGGCTCCTGTGCGGGAATTGGAGCGAAATACTCGTCGGCGAGAGCAAACACTTCGTCAGGCGTTATGTCGCCGGTAAAGACCATCGTGCAGTTGTTGGGCGCGTAATAGGTACGAAAATAGGTGGCCAGGTCGTCCTGCGTCCACGCTTCGATGTCCGACGGCCAGCCGATGACGGGAAACTGATAAGGGTGTGCGACAAAGGCCGTCGCCTGCACCTGCTCCAGTAGCTTGCGCATGTTGTTGTTGTCAACGCTTGTGCGGCGCTCGGAGTAGACGACGCCGCGCTCGCTCTCGACGACATCGGGATCGATGGCCAGGTTCTGCAGCCGGTCGGCCTCGAGGCCAAATACGACATCCAGCGCGGCGCGAGGAAACCAGTCCTGGTAGACCGTTACATCGCTGGACGTGTACGCATTGTTCGAGCCGCCCGCAGCCTCCATAATGCGGTCGAATTCGCCGGGCGCGTGCCGCGACGTGCCGTTGAACATCATGTGCTCGAAAAAGTGCGACAGCCCCGTAATGCCCGGATACTCATTGCGTCCGCCGGCACGTACAAAGTTGTACATGACGACGTTCGGGATGTCGTGATCGGGCCAGACGATGATCTTCAGGCCATTGTCGAGGGTGCGACTCTCGATCTCATCGGGCACGGCCGCCGCAAGCGACGCGCCGAACATAGCCGCGTTTACTAACAACGCGAACAAAATCAGGCAGGATTTTTTCACGCAGCTCTCCACCAGTTTTTCCATCAACCGAGCAGTCCTTCCCGCCGGTACAGGCGGGCACAGAGCCATGTCAGAACGGCGCCAATGGCGAGTGTACTTGCGACGGATATGCCGACGTGCGCGGCATTCAGCGGCTCGTTCTTGATCATGTCGACGAGCAACAGGTGCTGGCTGAGGCTTGGTACGAACATGAATTCCAGGCGCGGCCGCAAGGTCAGAATGCTGACGATCAGGATTGGCAGCGTCGGCGCGATAAGCACAATACTAAGCCAGGTCTGCGCTTCCTTGTAACTTTTTGTGAACGATGCGACGAGTGTCATGATTGCCGCACCGAGAAGGATAAACGGAGACAGTATAAGGAACGCGGCGATGAGAACGTCGGGCCCGAAGTTCGGTGTCATGCCGAGCTGTTGCAATGGCATGAATTTCAGCGCGACGAAAAACGAGCAAAGGCTCAATGCCAGGGACAGCGCCATGAACACGCAGGTCGCGGCGATCTTGCCGAGGATCAGTTGATCGCGCGTTACCGGGAGCGCCAGCAACGGCTCGAGCGAGCCGCGCTCACGCTCACCGGCGGTGGTATCGATCGCGAGATACATGCCGCCCATCAGCAGCGCGAAGATGAAAAAGTAGCTCATCATGCCGAGCAGAATTCCCGATCGGCCCGACGGAGTTGATAGATCGATGTCGTCAATGTTAAGTGGGCGCAACACCAACGGACTAATGCCGCGTGCCGACAGTCGAATCGCGGCGATCTCCTGGCTGTATATGCGCAGAGCGTTTCTAACGCGCCTCGCCTCACGGCCGGCCTGAGCATTGGCCTGGTCGGAAATCAGTTCGACACGGGCAGGTATGCCATCCGCCAGTTGTTGACCGTATTCAGCCGGCACGACGATAACGATGTCATGTGTGCCTGTTCTTACGGCCTCCAGTGCGGCCGCTCGGTCAGCAGGGCCTGCGACAATGTCGATGTTCCTGCTCTGCAGGTAGCGCATCAGGTTCGGGGCGTTATCGCTGCCAATCACGGGCAGCTCGAGCGTCTTGTCGACGTCGGACAGAGAGCGTTCAATCGATAGGTTGATGACAAACGCGAACAGCAGCGGACCGAACAGCGGCCCCATGAGCAATGCCGATATCAACGTTCGACGGTCGCGAAAGTTGTCGAGAACCTCTTTTCTGAAGACGGTGACCGGTGTGCGCATCAGGTCGGCTCCATTTCATGTATCGCCTTGACGAAAGCATCCTCTAGATCGTCACAATCGGTGCGGTTGCGAATGCCCTCGGCGGTATCGTGCATGGCAACCTTGCCACCGGCGATGATTACGATGTCATCACAAAGCGCCGCAACCTCCTGCATAACGTGACTGGAAAACAGTACGCAGCGCCCCGCGCCTTTCAGCTTGAGGATCAGTTCTCTGAGCGAACGAGTCGCCATGACGTCAAGCCCGTTGGACGGTTCATCGAGGATGATATTTTGCGGGTCGTGCACAAGGCTGCGCGCGAGCGCGACCTTGGTCCGCTGTCCGTGCGAAAAGCCTTTTGTGCGTCGCTCGGCGAAGTCGCCGATGTCGAGCAGTTCGATAATGTTATCGACTTTTTCGTCGATGCTGTCGCAGCCGAGCCCGCAGAGCGCCGCGTAGTAGGCAATGTTCTCGCGCGCGGTGAGGTGCGGATAAAGACCGGATCCGTGCGGCAGAGCACCAACACGCCGCCGCGCATCGAGACTGTGCGCCACAACATCGGCGCCATCGATCGTTGCGGTACCCGCATCCGGCTTCAGCACCGTGTACAGCACGCGCAGCGTTGTCGATTTGCCCGCGCCGTTCGGACCAAGCAGGCCTGTGATTTTTCCGTCGGGTGCGTCGAAGCTGACGCCGCGGACTGCGTGCACAGCGCCGAATGATTTGTGAAGGCCGCTGACGCGAATCATGGCTGCGGGCCCGAGTAATCCAGGAAAAACGGCATCACGAAACTTCGCTCGAGGCAGCCGGCATCGATCGCGTCGGGATCGGCTGTCGTGATGAACTGCTCGAGCAGCTTCGGCATGCAACCGACGGTGACCTGACCGTGGCCTTGCAACTTGCCGACAAGGTGACGGGAACGCGCGAGATCCACCATAGCGAGCTCGGCATAACGCGGCGGTGTAATTGGATCCGCATCGCCGGACAGCAGCAAAGCCGGGATGTCCGTCGCGAGCGGCTGCTTGAAATCGTCATCGATCGGCCCGTCAGGCCAGGCGGAGCATATGGTCTCGAGCGCTTCAAGCTGAAACAAACCGATATAACTGGCTTCTATTTCACCGTAACTAATCGCTGCGTTCGTGTAAAACGGCACGTCCTCGGTGCACACAACGGCATTGTGCATTCCAAGCGCCAGGGAATCGTTCATCGCCGCAAGAGTCATCTGAAACTGTGCCGCGAGGGGCCTGTAATTGCCGTTGACCGCTTCATGCACGAGCAATGGAACAAGTGCGATTGAGTTCGGGTGATAGGCGAGCAAACGAATGGCGGCGGCAAACTCGTTGCGGCCGAAGTCAACGGATTCGAGCCGGCCCGTGACCGGATTCGGTAATTCGACGGCTATGGCCGCATCGCCGAGAGCCGCTTTGACGCGGCCAAAAGCGCCGGCGATGTCGGGAAAGCGCTCGTCGCATGCCGCGTCTTCGGCGCATCGCGCCAGGATATCGTCGAGGGCCCGTTGCGCCTCGGTCGCGATTTCGGGACCCAGGGCAAGCTGCGGCGGCACGACGCCGTCAAGCACGATCGAACGCGTCGCTTCCGGATAACGGCGCGCATAATGCTGCGCTACGCGGGTTCCGTAGGAAGACCCGTAAAGATTCAGGCGCGGGTAGCCGAGCGCCGTGCGTACCGCCTCGAGATCGGTAACGGCCACGCTTGTTGTGAAATAGCGTGGATCGTGCGGCAGCCCGGCAAGACAGGCATGCGTGAAGGCGAGCGTCTGCTCTTTGGAATACTGGCCCTCGATTAAATCGTCGTCGACCGGGCAGTCCATTCGCGACGAACTTCCCGTGCCGCGCTGATCGACCAGCAGTATGTCGCGATTACGGCGAACCGGCTCGAACGCTGCAGCATATGCCGAGTAGAACTGAATCGCACCCTGCCCGGGCCCCCCCGCCAGCGGCACCAGTGGATCGGACTCGGGCTGCAGATTTAACGCGGGCACAACGGCAACGCGAATTTCGATCTCGACGGACGCGGGGTCGGCCGGATTCTCGGGGCGCAGCATCGTACCGCAGCGCGCCTTGATGCCAGGGAACGCCGGCCCGGCGCTAATGCGGCAAGCGCTAAGCTCGAGCGGCGCGCCAGCATGCGCAGTGCCGATGGCGCAGACAAGCGTGTAGACAATCGCAATAACGAGCACGGCGCGGAACGGCATGGATCACCCGGGTAAAGTTGTGGCGCCGTATCTTGGCCATAAGGCAGAAGCATGTAAAGTAAGCGCCGGGCGGGAGTCGCGGCGATGCAGGCGCCGACCTGCGACCGGATTGTGGCGCGCACCCCTTTGAGGCACTACAATTCGCGGCCGTTATCGCTCAAAATATGATCAATGTCCGAATGTTTTGATGTCATCGTGATTGGCGGCGGTCACGCCGGTACGGAAGCCTCCCTGGCTGCCGCGCGCAGCGGTGCGTCTACGCTTCTGATCACACAGAATATCGAGACGCTCGGGCAGATGAGTTGCAATCCGGCCATCGGCGGCATTGGCAAGGGGCACCTGACAAAGGAGATCGATGCACTGGGCGGCGCGATGGCGATCGCAATCGACAAAGCGGGCATCCAGTTTCGAACCTTGAATGCCAGCAAGGGACCGGCGGTTCGTGCGACACGCGGACAGGCTGACCGCGAGCTTTACAAGCGAGCGATTCGCGGCATGCTCGAGAGCCAGCCAAACCTGTCAATCCTGCAACAGTCGGTCGAGGATCTGATCGTCGAAGGTGAGCGCGTTGCCGGTGTCGTAACAGGGCTCGGCCTGAAATTTCGCGCCAGCACAGTCGTGCTGACGGTTGGCACGTTTCTTGGCGGCCGCATCCTGATAGGCCGCGAGGAAAAAGCCGGCGGCCGGGCTGGTGACGCACCTTCGAATCGACTCGCCGAGCGCCTGCGGGAAATGCCGTTTCGCGTCGCGCGCCTGAAAACGGGCACACCACCGCGCCTCGACGCCCGCACACTCGACTTCGACGTCATGCAAGAGCAGCCTGGAGATGCGCCGACACCGGTGTTTTCGTTCATTGGCCGGCGCGACCAGCATCCCGAACAGGTGTCTTGCTTCATTACGAGAACCTGCGAGGAAACGCACGACATCATTCGCAGCTCGCTAGCCGAGTCGCCGCTTTACACGGGCGTCATTGAGGGCGTCGGCCCGCGTTATTGCCCGTCGGTCGAGGACAAGATCGTGCGCTTCGCTGACAGGACGTCGCACCAGATTTTCGTCGAGCCCGAGGGGCTCAACTCGGCCGTGGTGTATCCAAACGGCATCTCGACGAGCTTGCCCGCCGATACGCAGCTTCGTTTTGTGCGCTCAATCCGCGGCTTCGAGTCCGCGCGCATCACGCAGCCCGGCTACGCGATCGAGTATGACTATTTCGATCCGCGCGACCTCAAGCCGACGCTCGAGACCAAACCCATCCAGGGGCTCTACTTCGCTGGACAAATCAACGGCACGACGGGCTACGAAGAGGCTGGCGCGCAGGGACTGCTCGCGGGCATCAACGCGGCGCGCCAGGCGAGCGGAAAAGATGAGTGGTTTCCGCAACGACAGGAAGCCTACCTCGGCGTCCTCATCGACGATCTCATCACACGCGGCGTCAGCGAACCCTATCGGATGTTCACCAGCCGCGCCGAATATCGACTGATCCTTCGCGAAGACAACGCGGACTTGCGGCTGACGCCAGTCGGCCGCGACCTGGGCCTTGTCGATGATCATCGCTGGACGCTGTTCGACAGCAAGCGTGAAGCGGTTGCCCGCGAGCAACAGCGTCTCGCCGCGATCACGGTTCGACCGACGGCCCTCACCGGCGCAGACACTGCGCTGCTTGGCCGGAACCTGCGGCGCGAAACGACTGCGACCGAACTCCTGCGACGCCCGGAGCTGGGTTACCGTGAAGTATCGGGGCTGTCGATGGTCGGCGCGGGAGCTGCGAGCGGATCCGACGAACAGCGAGAACAGGTCGAATTGCAACTGGAAGTGCAGGCCAAGTATGCGGGCTACATCGAGAGACAACAGCGCGAAATCGCGAAACATGCGAAGCAAGAAGCGCTGCGCTTGCCCGAAAACATCGAATACTCGTCGGTTGTCGGCTTGTCGAACGAAGCGCGTCAGCGGCTTGAGTCGTCGCGACCGGCGACGCTGGGCCAGGCGTCCCGGCTCGAGGGCATGACACCATCGGCCGTGTCGCTGCTGCTCATTCATTTGAAAAAGCGGCAGCTCAAAAAGACCGCTTGAGGCAGGTATTGTAGGCGGAGCGCGCCGCCATACTGCTGTATTTCCATGTGAGCAAACATCTCGTCAGCCCGGAGGTTTGCGGTCGGGGAGACAACGCTCTGGATTATCATTACAGTCAGCACCTGAGTCTCAGCGCGGGCGATTAAGCGCCGCGCCAACATCGGAACGGTGCTTTGCTGCGATACACGCTGCTCAGACTGCTGGGGGCGATCCCGACACTGCTGTTGGTCATCGTACTCGCGTTTCTTCTGGTGCACGCCGCACCGGGCGGTCCGTTTGACGACGAGCGCGTGCTGCCGCCGGCAATTCTGAAAAACATTGAGGCCACCTATCACCTGGACGAGTCACTGCCGCAGCAGTTCTGGCGCTACCTGTCAGGCGTCGCGCGGGGTGACTTCGGCCCGTCGTATCGGTACCGTGACCTCACGGTCAGCCAATTGATCGGCAGTGCGTTTCCGGTGTCGCTGAGGCTCGGGGCAATGTCGATGCTTCTCGCTGTCATCGTCGGCGTTGGGGCAGGTATCGTGGCCGCGCTGCGACAGAACACCATGGCTGACCGAGCCATAATGACCGTCGCGATGACCGGGATTTCGATTCCGATATTCGTCGTAGCGCCCGTCCTCGTGCTGTTATTCGCGGTCAAACTGCATTGGCTGCCCGCAGGCTGGAGCGGCAACGTGGGGCTTGCGCGATGGATGTTGCCCGTGGTCTCGCTCGCGCTGCCTCAAATCGCATACATCGCGCGCCTGACACGAGCAAGCCTGATCGACGTTCTCGGCAGCGACTTTGTGCGCACGGCGAAGGCGCAGGGACTCGGCACTGTCGCGATTGTCCGCTTCCATGCGCTAAAGCCCGCAATGCTTCCCGTGCTGTCTTTCATGGGACCGGCGATAGCGGCCGTATTAACCGGTTCTGTCGTCGTCGAGGAGGTCTTCGGCATACCCGGGCTCGGGCAGTTTTTCGTGCGCGGCGCATTGAACCGTGACTACACACTGGTGCTCGGCATCGTTATCTTCTATGCGGCGCTGATTATTTTTCTGAATCTAATCGTTGACATACTGTATGGCGTCATCGATCCGCGAATACGCTACCGGTGACCGCGATGGGCGCAAGCTGGGCCAATGTGCGCGGCAATCGCGCGCTTGTCGTCAGCGCCGGAATTCTCATTGTCACCGCGATGCTTGCGGTGATTGGCCCGCTGATCAGCCCGTACGACTACCTCAGCACAAACTTCGATGCGCTGCTGCGCGCGCCGACAATGGCGGACATGCACTTATTCGGCACCGACGACCTCGGCAGGGACCTGTTCGTGCGCACGATGCTCGGTATTCGGGTCACGCTGATCGTCGCAATCATCGCAAGCATCGTCAGCCTCGTAATTGGTGTCGCTTACGGAGCGACTGCGGGCTATTTCGGCGGTCGTGTCGATGCTGTCATGATGCGCCTGGTCGATACGCTTTACGCAATGCCGTTCATATTTTTCGTCATCCTCCTGATGGTTGTATTCGAACGCAATTTTCTGCTGATTTTCGTCGCGATCGGCGCAATCAACTGGCTCGACATGGCGCGCATTGTGCGCGGGCAGACGCTGAGCCTGCGCGAGCGGGAATTTGTTGATGCAGCTCGACTTACCGGCGTATCGAGCGCACGAATCATTGCGCGGCACATCGCCCCGAATCTTGTCGGCGTTGTTGTGGTTTACGTGACGTTGACGATTCCGCAGGCAATCCTCGTCGAATCGTTTCTGAGCTTTCTCGGTCTGGGCATACAGGAACCGCAAACATCGCTCGGAGCCCTCGTCGATGCGGGCGTCAACCAGCTCGAAAGGGCGTCGTGGACGCTGCTGATTCCGGCGACGCTGCTCGCGGTGATTCTGATGTGCTTCAATTTTCTCGGTGACGCTTTGCGCGACCTGTTCGACGCGAGGCAAACGCGATGAGTTTGCTTGAGGTTTCCGGCCTGGGTATCCGTTACGGTACAAACGACGTCGTTGCTGGCCTGAGTTTCTCTGTAGATCCCGGCGAATCGTGTGGTCTCGTCGGCGAATCGGGATCGGGGAAAACGCAAACCGCGCTGGCAATACTCGGTCTGCTGCCGGCTGCGGCAACAAGCAGTGGCAGCATCCGCTTCGATGGCATCGAATTGCTCGTCGCGGACGAGGATGAGATGAACGCGTTGCGCGCCGAGCGCATCGCCATCGTGTTTCAGGACCCGATGCAGGCGTTGAATCCGTACCTGCGAATCGGACAGCAGATACGCCGAATTTTGCTGCAGCACAAGCTCGCGAGTGGGCACGAGGCGAATGATCGCGTTATCGAGATGCTCGCACGCGTCGGCCTGCCCGATCCGAAACGCCAGTTCGGGGCCTATCCGCATCAGCTGTCGGGCGGCATGCGGCAGCGCGCGATGATCGCGTCTGCCCTGATCACCGAGCCAGACCTGCTGATCGCTGACGAACCGACGACGGCATTGGACGTCACGGTTCAGGCGCAGATTCTTGAGTTGCTCGCAAGCATTCGCGACGATACGGCGCTTCTATTGATCACACACGACCTCGGTGTCGTCGCGGGCCACTGCGAACGCACGTTGGTCATCGAACAGGGCGGATTAGTCGAAGAGGGACTGACGCGGCAGGTTTTTGCCGCACCGCAAAGCCGGCACATGGCCCAGCTACTGGCGGCGGCGCCACGGCTCGATCGAGATGGCATGCGCGAGGGCATGCGAGGCGAGTTTGCGGGCGAGACGGTTCTCGACATCCGGGCCGCCGCCGTGAGTTTTCGTGAGCGCGGCAGCCATCGTCGCCTGCAGGCGGTTCGTGACTTCACACTACAGGTGCGTTCGGGTGAGACAGTCGCGGTTGTTGGCGAATCGGGATCGGGTAAGTCGAGTCTTGTCCGTGCGGTGCTTGGACTGATACCGCTGCAAACGGGCGTTGTCAGTTTCCTTGGCGAGCGCTTGCCAGACGATGTGCGGTCGCGCGCACTGACGGTGAAGCGCGAGCTGCAGTTGGTGTTTCAGGACCCGGTGGGTTCGCTAAACCCGCAAATGAGGGCAGGAGACATCATCAGCGAGCCGCTCTTGGTACATGCACCCACACTTCGTGATGGTGAGCGCCGGCGCCGGGTTCTGCGCATGCTCGAGAAGGTAGGGCTGCCCGACTCCTTTGTAAGCCGCTATCCGCACGAGCTATCGGGTGGACAGGCGCAGCGAGTTGCGATCGCACGCGCTCTGGTCATGAAGCCCAGCGTGCTCATCTGCGACGAAGCGGTTGCGGCCCTCGACGGCACCGTGCGCAATCAGGTAATGGCGCTGCTCGAAGGGGTACAGGATGAGACGGGACTGTCGATCATATTTATTTCACACGACCTGGCTGTGGTCCGTGGCATCAGTCACCGCGTGCTGGTCATGTACTTCGGACGTCTTGTGGAACTTGCGGACTGCGCCAGCTTGTTCACGCGCCCCCTGCATCCATACACCAGGGCATTGATCGACGCCGTTCCCGTACCGGATCCGGCCGTGGCACGCGGCAAGCAGGTCATCGCGGGCGAGGTGCCGTCGATAGTGACGCCGCCAAGTGGATGCGCTTTCCATCCTCGCTGCGCTTACGCGCATGAACGCTGTATTGTCGAGCGGCCGGACGAGCGCGTTGTCGATGGCGTGACGGTCGCGTGCCATCGCGCCGACGAGATTGATTTGACAGTGCGTTAACGCTGCCGGCGCGAGGCACTGCATTCGCACGAAGCCCGGCATGACCAGGCCGCGCGGAGAAACCGTTATTGCACGCCGAGTAATGGTATCGGCATCGGTGCCCCGTTGATGGTCAACAGGCCTTTCTTGTAGGCGGCCTCCATTTCATAAACGTCGCCGTTTTGCTTGAGGAATCCCATGGTGACGGCGGCGTCAGCTTGCGGACTCATCATCATTGCCAGATCGACCAGTTCGGCGGGCACCTGCAAATGGGCGCTAGCGTCAAGCGCCAGTAACAACGCGGTCCACCGAAAGTTGTCGGCATCTGTCGCGCCAAGGCCAAAGGAAAAGCTCGATTCGATGGTTCCCTGGGGCAGCAGAATATCGACCTGTTCGAAATCGATCCGCAGTCCTGCGGCGAGGACGCGCTGCAAGTCGGCTTCCACGGTCGAGAACGTGGGCACGGCATCGTCAACCACGGGAAGATCCGCGAGTACCCTGTTGAGAGCGCCCAGCGCCGCGCCGTCGATATCGTGAAACGCAATGGTCGCCATGACTCCGATCTCGCCGAAACCGGGAATATTGCTGCGCTCGAGTTGCACAGTCGCGCCGCCATCGATTCGATCACCATTTACAGCAGAGGTGCCGTTAATGGAGAAGCGACCGAACTCAGCGCCGGGGGCGTCCGGGGATGCAACCGCCATGGAGTCGAACACCATATTAAAATCACCGACCGAGAAACCGAATGGACTCGGCGATTGGTCGCCGGAAAATGTGATCGCGCCGAGGCGCACCGTTTCTTTGGCGTTCGAAACCGCAAGTGTATCGACTACGCCGTTGAACACCACCGCACCCGTCGCCGGGCTGGAGGCAATGTGCAAGTCGACGTCGCCCCACTCGAAATACGCATCGTCCACGGTACGGGTGCCCGTTTCGAGGACAAAATTTGAGTCGAGCTCACCGTTGAGGCCGACGTTGCTGTAAATCGCACCTGGTACGGGCACTAATTGACCGTCGGCCAGCTCGATACTCAACGTCGACACGGCGCTGCCAAGCCCGGGCTTCAGTGTACCGCCATCACGCGTCAGAGATGAGAAAGGCACCAGCCCATGATCGAGCCTGGTCTCGATGATCAAAGCCGGCAAACTGCCGGTGTCTTCGCTGCCGGTTAACTCCAACAGCGCTGCGCGCAAATTACCGTCTTGCACTTCGATGCGGTGCCGGCCTTCCGATGAGAACCAACCGCGGTCGAAGTTCTGCGAAGTGACAACGAGGTGGTTGCTCTCCCGGGTTGCCCAATCCAGGTTTTCATCCACGGATTGTTCGGCCAGCCGGCCGACGATGCCGGGCGAAACCAATACGACCAACGCTAAGATGACGAGCAGGGCGACAATGCCTTTTTTCACGGTAATTCCTTTGTGTGGGGTGGTTCGACGGCACGATGCTAGCACGCCGCTCGGAAAATGCCCTGCTCCATGTCTAGAAAAGGAACTGGGGTCGAACCGCAGTTTTGTTGAAGTCCGGGATAGTTGCCTTTCGCTGCAAAAATGCAAAACTGCGGTTCGACCCCTATTCTCCAGAGGAACCCATGCCGGACCAGGTGGCGCATACCAGCGATATCAACAATGGCATTATTGCCATAGATACGGAGTATATGCGGCCGCTGCTCGACGCGAGCCACCTGATCATCGAAAACGGTCACGCAGCCTTCGTCGACACGGGCACCAATGACAGCGTGCCCCTGCTCATCGACGCGCTGCGGCAAAAGGATCTCGACCCCGGCGATGTCGACTACGTATTTCTGACACACGTGCATCTTGACCACGCGGGCGGAGCGGGGCAATTGATGCAGCGCTTGCCGAATGCGCGCTGCGTGATTCACCCCCGCGGAGCGCCACATATGATTCAGCCAGCGAAATTGATTGCTGGTACCGAGGCTGTTTACGGTGAAAAGCGCGCGCGTGAATTATACGGTGACATCCAGCCAATCGCTGCGGACCGTGTCGATGTCGCCGCCGATGATCAATCGTTCGAGCTGAGCGGGCGCGAAATGCGCACGCTATACACCGAGGGCCACGCGCGTCATCATTATTGCCTGCATGACCCGCAATCGCAGGGCGTGTTCACGGGAGACAGTTTCGGCATCTCTTATCGCGAATTCGACACCGTGGCCGGCGAATTCATTTTTCCATCGTCGACGCCGTCGCACTTCGACCCGGCTGAGGCCCATAAGGCGATTGATCGCATCATGGCGCTGCAACCGAGCCAGCTTTATCTGACTCACTACAGCCGCGTGTGCGACCTCAACCGGCTGGCGGGCGACATGCACAAATGCATTGATACCTACGTAGCGATTGGGAATGAATGCCGCGACGATCCGAATCGGTCCAAGGCAATGCAGACGCGGATGTTCGACTATCTGTCCGGGCGACTCGTGGAGCACGGCTTCAAGGGAGATCGCGATGCGATGTGGTCGGCGCTGGAGATTGATGTCATCCTCAACACGCAGGGCCTGGACGCGTGGCTCAAATGGCAGGAAAGCTAACGCGGAGAATCGGTGGACACTTTTCGGGCATATCGGATCGACGAGCAGGACGGCAGAATCGTTGCCGGGTTCAAGGAGCTTGACGTAGACGATCTCAGCGACGGGAACGTGCTCGTCAAGGTCAGTCATTCGACCATCAATTACAAAGACGCCCTGGCCGCGACCGGGACCGCCAGAATTCTGCGCCGCTATCCGCTCAACGGCGGCATCGACCTTGCGGGAACCGTGGTGACCTCGGATGACGCCGCGTTTCAACCCGGTGCGCCCGTGCTCGTCAATGGCTGTGGTCTGAGCGAAACCGTCGATGGCGGGTACTCGGAATATGCGCGTATCGACAGCGCGAGTCTCGTGCCGATACCCGACAACATCAGTCCGGCCGAGGCCATGCAGATCGGTACGGCGGGGTACACGGCAGCGCTCGCGATACACCGCATGGAACAGAACGGCCAGTTGCCCGAAGACGGGCCTATCGTTGTGACCGGCGCCACTGGCGGCGTCGGCAGCATCGCGATCGATATGCTCGATGGCCGCGGCTACGAGGTTATCGCGGTCACTGGCAAGGCAAGCGAAGAGGCGTACCTCAGGGGCATCGGGGCACGCCGAATCCTGCTCCGCGATCAGATTGACCTCGGCAAACGACCGCTGGAAAAACCGCAATGGGCCGGCGCGATCGACAATCTCGGTGGCGATTACCTGACCTGGCTTACGCGAACAATGTCCTATGGCGGCAATATCGCGAGCATCGGGCTCGCGGCGAGCCCGACATTGAAGACCACTGTGCTGCCCTTCATCCTGCGTGCCGTTTGCCTGCTCGGCATCAACTCCGCCGAGACCCCGCGGAAATTGCGCCTCGCCGTCTGGTCGAGGATTGCTGCCGATCTCAAGCCGCGCCACCTGGACACGATCGGCCACAGCGCGATCGGCTTTGACGACTTACCCGGGTCTTTCCAGGCCTACATCGACGGCACCGTGACCGGTCGGGTTCTCGTCCAGATCGCCTAGCCGACAGATATCGGAATTGTGACCCGGCCGCTGTATTCGTGGTGGAAAAATTAAGCGATCGCTCCATTTGGGAATAGACCCCGCGCTGGTTTAAAATCCGGCCCCCACTGTTTGTGTGCGATTAAAACGGCCCTAAGTCATCCCAGAGGATAAGTAATGAGTGCAGGAGCAGGATTCCGGTCGGCGCTGGAAGAGGAGCGGCCGCTACAGATTGTTGGCACAATCAACGCCTATACGGCACTTCTGGCTGAAAGAGCCGGCTTCAAAGCGATCTACCTGTCGGGTGCTGGGGTCGCGAACGCGTCATTTGGTATGCCCGACCTCGCGATGACGACACTGACCGATGTCTGCGACGACATTCGGCGCATTTGTTCCGCGACACGATTGCCGCTGCTCGTTGATGCCGACACGGGCTGGGGCAGCGCGTTCATGATCGCCCGCACGGTTTCCGAAATGACCCGCGCCGGCGCAGCGGGCTGTCATCTCGAAGACCAGGTCGGCGTCAAGCGCTGTGGGCACCGGCCCGGCAAGGCGCTGGTGGAGACGCAAGAAATGTGCGATCGGATCAAGGCCGCAACGGATGGCCGGAGCGATGACGAATTCGTAATCATGGCGCGAACCGATGCGCACGCCGTCGAAGGGCAGCAGGCAGCGCTGGCTCGCGCTGCCGCCTATGTCGAAGCAGGCGCCGACATGATATTCGCCGAAGCGCTGACGACGAGTGAGGAGTACAAACAATTCACCGACGCGGTCAAGGTACCGGTACTCGCGAACCTGACAGAATTCGGCAAGACGCCGCTCTTTACCAACAGCGAGCTGGCCGAGGTCGGTGTTCGCATGACGCTGTACCCGTTGAGCGCTTTTCGCGCAATGTCAGCTGCGGCGCTCAAGGTGTTTGAAACGATACGCCGGGACGGCACGCAGAAGGCCGTCATCGACACGATGCAGACGCGTGAGGAGCTGTACGATGTCCTGGATTATCAGGCCTATGAGGACAAGCTCGACGAGCTGTTTGCCGAGCAGGGGCTGAAAACCGGCAAGGACTAATGCGCTTGCGGTGCGTATCGCAGGCAATGGAGAACAACATGACAGCAAAAAAGAAAACGGGTGGCCTCGCCGGCGTTACCGCGGGTGAAACGCATATTTGTACGGTCGGCAAAGAGGGCGCGGGCCTCACATATTATGGCTACGATATTTACGATCTCGCCGACAACGCC
>Ga0255058_10000623_pt1 | contig 20562 bp, 19 predicted proteins | sample Cases_109_9_MG_FD_188637 | JGI IMG/M metagenome (GOLD analysis project Ga0255058, IMG submission 188637) | Seawater microbial communities from Amundsen Gulf, Northwest Territories, Canada - Cases_109_9 | ecosystem: Environmental > Aquatic > Marine > Gulf | place: Canada: Northwest Territories... | reverse complement strand
ACGGATTATGGTTCACAAGAAAGTCTATAGGATCTTTAAGACCAAGTTCGTTGCCTCTGCGCGCATCTTAAAGATGGGAAATCCGATGGATGAAGAGACTTTTATCGGACCGATGATCTCCGAAAAAGAAGCGTTGCGCCTGGAATCCTGGATTAATAGCGCTGTAGATCATGGCGCCAAACTCCTTTGCGGTGGGAAACGGGATGGTGCGATGCTGGAGCCGGCTGTGCTTGAAAATGTGCCTAAAAATGAAATGATTTGTGCAAAGGAAGCCTTTGGCCCTGTTGCGGTTATCTCTCCATTCCAAGACTTTGATGCAGCATTAAAGGAAGTGAACGACAGTATTTTTGGCCTGCAGACCGGGGTTTTCACCCGGGATATTCATAAGGCGCACCATGCCTGGAACACATTGGAGGTGGGAGGAGTCGTCATCGGTGACGTTCCATCCTGGCGGGCAGACCAAATGCCGTATGGAGGGGTAAAGGAGAGCGGTTTGGGGCGCGAAGGCATCCGCTATGCTATGGAGGATATGACCGAGATACGACTCATGGTCATCCGCAATCTTCCCACTTAAAATCTTTTTAAAAAATCATGGGAAAAACAGTCAAAAAGAAAACCCGTCTGATCAATGCTGTTGTTTCAAATAAAGAGGGAAAAATATTTGAACTGGATGGATATGCTGCCGTTGGGATGGACGGGCCATCCCTAGAGCCTCTGAAATTGAATGAAACCATTCATATGCCGTTTGGAAGCGAGTTGATGTTTCTACCGAACCGAAAACCGATGCTCTACAATATCCGCACCGGTAGTTTCGAACTTCTGACCGAAAACCCTCATATGTCCGGTGAGGAAATCTTTCCGGTCGCGGTCTTTAATTCACCCGGTTACGTTATTTCTTGCGTGAGCGCCTATAAAGAAAAGAAAAATGCCGGATATCTCCCCCTTTTTTCTTATGGTGCGGTGGGATGGCATATAGGCCGATTCAGAAGCGCAGCCATCCGGGTTGACAGGGAAAGGCGGCAAGATCTCAGATTGATGAATAAGCGAAAAATCATTGCCGGCATAAAGAAGATGAGAAAAAAAATGCCAAAAAACCGGCTGAGAAAACAATTGGAAACGTGTGCCCTGACTTTTGGTTGTCCAGCCGGGAAAAATTTTTTTTTAGAAAGGTATGAAGCACCCTTGCCGACATCTAAAGGCTGTAATGCAAGGTGTCTGGGATGTATTTCTTTGCAAAAAACAGGCGATATTCCGATCAGTCAAGAAAGAATCTCATTTATGCCGTCACCCGAAGAAATATCAGAAATCGCACTGGAACACATTCAAAAAGTAGACAAAAGTATCGTCAGTTTTGGACAGGGATGTGAGGGCGACCCCCTTTTATCGGCAGAGGTCATAGAACCGGCTATCCGTATCATTCGTTCAAAAACCAAAAAAGGGACCATCAACATCAATACAAACGGGAGTAAACCCGATATTTTGAAAAAACTGTTCACAGCAGGCCTTGACAGTGTTCGCATCAGCATGAATAGTGTAAGAAAAAAATGTTATCATGCCTATTTTAGGCCAACCGGTTACACGTTTTCAGATGTTACAAAGAGCATAGCAGTGGCAAGTCGTGAAAAAAAATTTATTTCCCTAAATTATCTCAATATCCCCGGGTTTACGGACACGCCTGAGGAGATTGAGGCACTTCTGGTTTTTATAAAAAGTCAAGAGATTGACATGATTCAATGGCGAAATTTGAATTTTGATCCTGTTCGGTACTTGAAAACCATGGATGGTGTTTCAAAACATGGGAAGCCGATCGGCATGAAGAATTTGTTTGACCTGGTGAAAAATTCTTTTCCCAAGCTGAAAACCGGATACTTCAACCCGCCAAAAGAAAAGTTTCACGCTTTATAAAAGAATCCCCGATTCGATGCCTGCGATAAATCTTGTACAACATTCGGAAAATACGGCATAATCGAGGCAAGTTGTAAAAGGGGTGGAATTGGCTTTACCTTTGGTTTCTCTCGCTAGGTGGCACATAGAAATTTGACTTTAATTTTTTCATTGTTTTCAAGTTCCTGTGGTGTTGCTTCATACTCGATTTTACCTTTGCTTATAATAAAAACATAATCCGAGACTCCCAAGGCCATCGGTAAATTTTGCTCGACCAATAAAATAGAAAGGCCCTCATTTTTTAGCTGTGCAATGATCGATCCAATTTCACGTACGACCGAAGGAGCAAGACCTTCCGATGGCTCGTCCATTAACAGGAGGTCGGGGTTTGTCATCAAACCCCTGCCGATGGCCAGCATTTGCTGTTCCCCACCGCTAAGAAGGGTCCCCCTGAGACTCGATCGCTCCTCTAAAATGGGAAATTGTGAATAAACCTTATCCAAAGTCCATTCGCCTTGGCTCCCTTTGCTTCGCGCTGCCATGGTGAGATTTTCTTTAACGCTCAACGAAGGGAAAATATTTCGACCCTGGGGAATCAATCCAATGCCCATTTTAGCGATCAAGTATGGTTTTTGATGTGTAATGTCCTTATCTCTAAATCGCACAACACCGCTCCGCGGTGGCGTGAAACCGATGATCGATCGAATCGTTGTTGTTTTCCCCATGCCGTTTCGACCCAGAAGGGCAACCACGGTTCCTTGCTTTATCGACAATGAAACCCCGTGGAGAACATAGCTTTCTCCATAATAGGTATGAATGCCATTCACTGATAACATGATCGATATACTTCCCTAACTTCCGTGCAAAGTTCTCCAATCCCAGAGTGGGTCATTCTCCCCACTGGTGAGCCATCCACTAACAAAACGGCGATGTCACACCCCAGATTTGTAACCCAGATCAAAGGCAGCTGAAATTGAACTTGGCCGCGGGATCCTTCACTTGTGCAAGCTGAGGTTCCTGCGGCCAATAATTTGTTGTAATGGACTGCATGTGAAATTCAAGTGATGGCTAATCAAATTGCTTCCTAACGAAGGTAAATTCACAGTACTGTCCACTTCGGCACAATTGGGATGGAAACCCAAAAGTCCACTCCGTTTCGAGGTTTGTAATTTCTAGCATGGTGTCGAAAATTGCCGTATTACACTGGACCTGTATCTTGTCGTTATAAGCAAGATTCTTCTCTGGAGAGAACATGTTCCAGAGGATTTGGGTGGTATATGGACAGTCCGTAACACGGAAGGTAACCCTCTCATCGGTTTTTTCATTCAGATATATCGGGTTTCCGAAGGTCTGAAAGTAGATTTCCATGATTTTGATAAAGTCATCCATTGTCACCGTATCGTCTTCCGTCAGCCCAATCTCTTTAAGCAATCCAGGCCATTCCAGATAGGTGCGCTTCTTCCATACTTTGGCATAGAGGTTGATCGCTTTCTCTGACCCATATTCCTCTTCCAAAACATGAAACATGGCAAAATCATGCAACGTAAAGATATTTAGAATTGCCTCGGTGCCATACTCAAACGTATAGCGGGGCATGGTTTTTTGCATTTCCTTATAATTTTTAACAACATCTTGGCACCTGATGGGTGCTGCAGGAGCGCCTACTTCTACCATTTTTATTCTCCTTTCTTGATTTATTGTATAACCTTTCTAAAACTTTCTAAAAAAACTCTCTTCTACACGTATCACCCCCTTCCATATCACCGCGGAAAAACAATGCTTGTATCATTGGCTACCCGCCATGCACTTACACCGATAACCTGGGCTACGGCTTTAACGGCATTCCAATCGATGTTATCCACATGTTCGTTGTCGCTGTGGTAGTTGGGGTCATCGGCCTTCCAAATGCACATGGCGGGGACACCATGCTCGTTTAGATGGCCTTCCTCGGGTGTGCCCCAACTCCCCCAAAGGTGTCCCAGGTGAACACCGATCTCCTTTCCTACTTCCTCGACAAAGTCATTTAGCTCTTTGTTATGCTTCACTTGATGGTCAGGCTGATCGGGGTAGGCGCCGCCATCTACGATGCGGGCCGGTCCTCCAACCCCCACCATGTCGATGTTGAAACCTGCCACCGCTTCAAGCAACGTCCCCTCCTTTTCACGGTTGACAATGTACTGAACCATCCCGTCGGAGATACCTTCCTCTGAACCGGTTGAAATAAATTCGATTGTACGCTTCGGTGTATGGAGCTTTGACATAATCTTCGCAAGCATCATGATGGCAACAGCACCTGAACCATTGTCGTTGGCACCGTTACAGGCACCATCGTCTCTGTGTGCGTGGATGAGCACTCTTTGTTTCGGCATTTCATTACCGGTTATAAAAGCCCGAACGTTAACACCATCTCGAGGTTCTGTTGTGCAGGTCACCTCTATTTTTGCCCGTACGCCTCCACTGCCAACTGCATGCAGTAGCCCCATGGCGTCTGTGCTTGCAAGGGTTACAACAGGCACGCTTTCATTCTGAGAGGGGTATTCATTTTCCCAACCGCGGCTGTGGTCCCATCTTCCGTATGAATGGGAAGGGGTGAAGGCTACAGGACTTCCGTTACAGACCACAAAGGCCAGGGCTCCGTGTCGTTTGGCCCGGTTGCTGAAACTCCCCAGCCAGAAAAGAGGATCTGAAGAGCTTGCCTGGGCCATGGCAATTTTTCCTTTTACAGTGTTTGCAGAAAACTCCTCTTCAGTCCCTTTACCCACAAAAATCAGTTCACCTTCCACACCGCCTTTGGGAGTTGGCCAGGAGTAATATGCAGGCCGGGAGTCCAACGAAAGGTTTAGTGGGGGACCAACTTTAAAGGACGTTCCTCCATAATCCCATGAAAGTGTGTTGAAATTGTCATGTTCGATGCTCAGCCCTTGATTGGTGAAATAGGTTGACACCCATTCGATCGATTTGAGATCCCCTGCGGTACCTGACATACGGCTACCGATTTCCTGGGATAGGTAGCGGTCCAGCTCATACATTTCCCAAGGGTCCACGTCGTCTAAGATTTTTTTCTCTTCCGGGCTTGTCATTGCAATCCTCCACTATGCGTTCTGATTAGTCAAACCTTGAGCCAGACAGAAGAAATATAGATCCAATTTGCCGCGGTGCCAAAATCGACAGATCATCCCAAAACTCTAGGCTCTCCTTTCAAACCTTACTCGGCAGACATCATCACCACAGCAAATAAATTTATCCATAGTAAAAGAGTAGCGGTCGAAAACTCCCAGAGCCTTTAAAATGGCTTCATAGTAATTGGTAGAAACCGCCGCTTCACATTTAAGTGTCATAGACCGTGCTGTACCTTCACCTAATATTTCCCGCATATTGTCCCAGTAAGGACACGCCAGCAACTCTGCTTCGTGCACATTGGCGTCGTGCTTTTTAACACGATATGGACAGGCAATAGATTCCCAGTAGATTTTTGAAAGTTCGCCAATTTTGTCCATATCCACATCATCCGGTCCGGAAATTCCCACCGCCTTTTTCACTTCATCCAGCTCAGCCAGTGCAAATTTTTCCCACAGGCCCATGTAAAGAGGATACCCATCTTTCGTCCCCAGATGATTTTCCAATCTTAAATAAATATTAAAATCAACAAGGGCAAAGAGCCTGACCCAGTTAAGGAGGGATTCATCGACATCTTTTCCCGAACCCTTGATGGCAGGATGGTTTGAATCCGTTAGAATCTGAGATAGCGTAGCGCCGATTTCGTTAATGTCAACCGGGTCTCTGAGACCAATTTTTTCTTTTATGACATCCGGAGCCTTTTCAGCCACCTTCTGCCATACATCCTTCAGAAGCCTTTCCTTCATCTCTTGTTCCACCCCCGCTAATCCTTCGAGTAAGTTGGAATAATGAAAAGCGAGTCCCTGTGACCATGTAAAAACATCCTCCTCCGCCTTATGTCCGACCTCAGCTAAACTTCCAAATAGACTGAGAGATCCCTGTGATCTTATTTGGTTTTTTGCCATAATTTCCTCCCTTAAGAAAAAATTCAGTGAGCATTTTGATACATAAAAAAATTAAATAGTGTCCATCCACTGTTTTAGTACGGTCATATAAGTGGCCCATTCAGCAATGAGAAGTTTTAGCCGGATCAAGGCCACAACTAAAAACCCGCGGAGAACGCCGAGTAGGGCGAAAAGAGCCCATTATGGTGAACACTAATATAGAAACTATAGCTCCAGCTGTCCTTGTTGAACCAATAAGGTCGCCACATCATAGTATTCAGTGATTCTACTAATTTTCCCATCTTTCAGTTTAAAGAAGTAGGCAATTCGCAGATCCACATCTTTGCCAGTCGGTTCGGTACCCCGAAAACGGCCGGAGTTGGTTGCGCGCCATCTCACTTGACAAATTACGGCACTGCCATCTACATAGCATTCTTCCACTTTAGCTGTGCAGTTCGGATACCCCAAGAAAAGATCCGAGTAAGCTTGCCTGAAAGCATCTACACCGTTGAACGGTTCAGGTTCTGCCACTTCGTCGGCAATAATATCCTCGGTGCAAAATTGCCCCATTTTATCAACATCATACTGGTTCATGGCCTCAAAAAAATTATTTATAACCTCACTCAGCTCTTCTCTTTTCATTCCCAATCCCCCTCCCCCGTGGCGTCTATCGCTGTCCGCAACTCAAAAAGTCAATACCATATTTAATCAAAACAACACTGTATGAAGGACATCTATTTCTTCAGTCTCGGGTCGGTAACGCGTTTATAGGTCTGAATAGGATCTAAATTGTAATTGCCGTCTTTAATTTTGACCTCGACAATGTATCCATCGGTAATGGCAATTCCATTGGGTGCAAAGGATAGTGGTCCCTGTGGAGTATCGATTTTTATCTTCAACATCGCGGGCCATAATTTGTCAAATGAGTCGTCTCCTCCAGTTGCCTCTAAACCGGCTATAACGGCACGGGTAAGGGAGTACGAATTAAGCTCAAAAGCGCCCGGTGCCTGACCAAATCGATCGGTCATTTCTTTTACCCATTTTTCATTGAGTGGATCTTTACGATTCGAAAGATAGTGCGCCTGTCCTCTTAGCCCGAGGATATTTTTGCCTATGGCCTTTAGAATTGGTTGAATTAACTGCGCTGCCATGCCTGTTCCCACAAGCGGCATCTTGATTCCGAATTGGCTGTATTGCAAAAGGAAACGTTGGGCTGGAGATGGCCCCTCTAAAAAATATGCGACACTGTCAGCTTTTTTCAAAGAGCTAAGGTACGGACCAAAGTCGTTGGTCCCAACCGGAACCCAAATTTGCTGTACGACTTTCCCCCCTTTCTCCTCAAACCCAAGTTTTACACCCTCAATAAAACCACGACCACCTGCATAATCTGCACCTATGGTAATCATCGTCTTGTACCCACTATCAGCAGCGAATTGCCCAGCTGGAACCATTATGCCAACTAATGTGTTTGGATAGGTCAACCATCCTTTATACTTTGTATTCAGCTCAATGGAGCCACAGTATAAAGTGGTAGATAGGACTTTTTTGTTTGCGAGATAGGGTGCTGTCGCCATATGCGCATCACCCATAAGGGGCCCAAGAATAATGTTCACTTTATCCCGCTCCACCAATTTCTTGGTTTTTTCCAAAGTGATATTCATGTCATTGGCAGCATCCTCTGCGATCAATTTGATCTTTTTACCGGCGACCAAATAGTTCGTCTCTTCAAGCGCTTTTACAATACCGTTTTTGAAGAGAGGTCCAATAAAGGCATTCGGGCCTGTAAAATTTAAAATAGTACCTATTTTAATCACTTCTGCGGCATTGGAACTACCCAATGAGCCGACAACAATTGATAGGACAATAATAACGGGAAGAATAATGCTGATGTACTTTTTCATTTGAAATTACCTCCTTTTTGCGGGTTTTCCCTTTATGTATTTAATTTAAGATGCCGAAATGCATCCCCTACCTTCCTCATCAACTATCAGAGGAAACCGGCAGATCATCCACCGTCGTAAAAATCTTTTTTTTGCTTTGGTATTGCCTTTCAAAAAGGCTTTGGACCGCCGTTGTGAGATCCTGCAGTAATGCCGGGGGACAGCCTTTTACATATTCCCCACAGCCAAACTCTTTAAACTGTTTTATTGCGCATTTGCCATAATAAACAGTTCGATCCCGGATTTCTTTTGGAACATCATCCTGGTTGATATTTGTTCCCAGGGCGATGTAAAACTTCTCATTGTGTTTCTTCAATATTTTATCCAGCTCAAGGAACTCATCATGGAATTGTGAAATTGAAGCTGACAGCCATGCCATGCACCCGGTACATGCTTCTATATCGTAGACATCAATACTATCGACGGTATCCAGCAAACCGGTCGGCGGTAGCTCAAAAGGACTTTTCACATCGTCGATCTTTTCCCCGAGCACTTGGATTTGGTCAATATCAGCTACGCCAATCCCTTCCTGTCCCGCTTTATTTAAATATTCGATTTCCTCAGGGTCTATGCACATAACTGCACTAGTCACTACATCCAGTGCAATAGGGTCAGCCCCAGCGAGTATTAATCCCATCGGTTTGGGAACACCCCATGAAGGCGCACGACCCTCACTGCCGACAATCCCATCTATGATGTTTAGATCACCACGGAGAACCCTGGCCAGATCAACCAGAGCGTCTTCAATACCAGCCTCGTGCATTTTACGTTTGGAAAGGTCGTGTAACAGTCCTTTGATATTTTTAGTTGCAAGGGTGACTTTAACATGCATGTGCGTTTTCATCACAGGCACGTTGATCACGGTGTCAATTTTATCGAGCATTTTCCACACTTTTAGTTTGTCGATTACTTTCCCATTTACCTCAATCGTTTTTGTTGGTCCTTTTTTTAGGTCGATAAATTCATACGGGGTTTCTTTCAAGACATCAAAATAATTCATGTTTTTGGCATACGCGGTGGTGTCCCCTCCGACATGACAGGAGTCGCCAACTATTACTTTAGATGCCCCTGCATCAGACGCAAGGTCACATACCGCCAAAATCACATTCAAGTCAGTCATGGTGCCTGGGACCGGATCCCCGCCGACCAAATTGGGTTTTACAAGTACTGTAGTTCCTTTCTTAACAAATTTTGAGAAACCGCCTATCAAATCAACAGCCTGCCGAATTGTGTCTTGTAGACTCTCTTTTTCCAGTTTGCGTACAATGGATACCCTTGATCTGGTCATTTTATCCTCCATATACCGTTATCAATACCGCCGCAATACCCGGCCCGCTTTAAGATCTTTATGTAATTGTTTTCCTTCCAGTACCAATTGTCCGTTTATAAATGCAAATTCAATCCCACTCGGACTCTTGTCAGGCATCTTGTATGTTGCATTATCGTATACTTCATTTTCATTAAAAATGGTTATATCCGCCCACATTCCCTGCTTAATTAATCCCCTGTCGTGGATTTTGAATCGCTGGGCTGTTAGCGACGTCATCTTTCTTATTGCCTGCTCCAGCGAAATAATCTTTTGTTCCCTGACATATTGCCCTAAAACCCTAGGAAAAGAACCGAAAGCCGCAGGATGTGGAACTCCAGCGCCCGTTAGTATTGCATCAGTGTTAATTGCGCCATTTGGATGGGACAGAAGTTTTTTTAATCCTTCATCATTGTTAATGTCGCCACTGACACCAAAGAAAAAGCACAAGGCAGCGCCTTTCTCGTCAATCAACAGATCTGCTGCTGCATCAAATGGCTCTTTCCCCTGAAGCGCACCAATTTCCTCAAAACTTTTACCGATATACTGAAGATTTTTCTTCCCTGGTACCCAAATAAGCCATATATTCTTCCATCCAGTGGCGCGAACCAAGTTATGTGGCCATCTCCCGGGAATCCAGGTTGGCCATTCAGAGCATAGATTGTCGACATCGTATTTGATTTTTTCCCTTTGATCCTGATCTTTAAGTCTTTCTATGAATTTGTCCATTCCACCCTCAAAAACATAGGGAGGAAAACACGCCGTTAATGTTGTGTTGGCTGCTACATATGGAATAACGTCAAATGTGACATCCAACCCCTCTTTCCGTGCACTATCGTGGAGCCGAATCTGCTCATCGATATGATTCCAATACTTTTCTCCAAAAGCTTCGATGTGCGAATGTTCCACAGGTATGCGATTCACCCTTGCTATTTCAATAATCTCCTTGGTGGCCTCAATTCCGGTTTCACTGGATCCTCTGACGTGGCAGGTAAATATGCCTTGATACGGGATCAGGGGCTTGGTAATTTCGATCAATTCCTCGGTAGAGGCAAACATGCCCGGCGCATAGATTAAGCCGGCAGAAAGACCGAACGCCCCATCTTCCATCGATTGCGTTACCAGTTCCTGCATTTTTTCAATCTGACGACGGTCAGGTTTACTTGCATCAAATCCCATGACGGCAATCCGAGTGGCTCCATGAGAAGCCAGCGGAACAACGTTATATCCAACACCTGAGTTTTCCAGATTATCCAAATACTCTGCCATTGTGGACCAGTTCCACCCAATATCCCCCGCCGAAAGAAATCCTGTATAATTTTTTAGCAACTCGAGATTGGTCGGATTAACAGGGGTGGTCGATAATCCGCAGTTTCCTACAACCAATGTGGTTATTCCTTGTCTCAGATAGCATGCCAGGACGTCCATATGATTATCCAGGGGTAAAACAAAATCAGCATGGCTATGGGAATCGATAAATCCAGGGGAAACAACCAAGCCAGTGGCATCGATGGCCGCTTTCGCCTCATCGGCCGAAATCATACCTATTTTGGCTATCTTTCCGTCCAAAATACCGACATCCGCAAGGTACCAGGGGTTCCCGGTACCATCAACAATCTTTCCATTCTCCAAAACTAGATCAAACATCGAGATACTCCTTATGGAGTATTGGGCAAAACCCTTTTATGATATATAACTGTTTTCAAATGTTAACAGGATCAAGGCATTCCTCGGCTCCCATATAGATTTCTCTCACCATCTGATCGTTCTGAATGCTCTCTGGTGGGCCATCCGCAATAATCTGACCATAGTGAAGGACAATAATGCGTTCAGCGACTTCAAAAACCACGTCCATGTCGTGATCCACGATCAGAGCGGTGATGCCTTCCCCTAAATTCTTGATGATTTCAATAATATCTGAACTTTCTTCTCTGGTCAAACCGGCGCTCGGTTCATCCAGCAGTAACAATTTGGGCTGCATGGCCAAACCGAGACCGATTTCCAATCTTCTTTGCTCACCATAGGCCAAATTTTTAACCAGTTCGTCCCTCTTTTCCCACAAGTCTAAGGTTTTAAGAGAATGCTTGGTTTTCTCAAATACATCTTTGAACTCCTTGACCGGGTGCAACATTTTATACCGGTGGGGTTTCGTGCCATGAATCGTTAGCAGTGCGTTGTCGAGTACTGTTAGTTTCATCAAAAGGCTGATGATTTGAAATGCTCGGGCCATGCCAAGATAGGCTCGGCGATGTGTAGGTAGATCGGTGACGTTCTCTCCAAAGAAATAGATCTGGCCGGCAGTCGCAGAGAACTGCCCGTTTATCAGATTAAACAGGGAGGTTTTCCCCGCGCCATTGGGTCCGATGATCGCCAAGCGTTCCCCAGCATTCACGGAAAAAGAGAGATCGTTCACCGCCTTCACTCCCCCAAATCGTTTTGACAAACCCTCAATTCTTAATGCTTCCATAACCCTGAGTCACTTTGTTAAGAAGGCGCCAGAGGTAGACTCCAATGCCATCTCTTGCAAACATGATAGAAATAACGAAAAGTCCGCCCAATATTAAAGGCCACCGCTGTGGGGCAAAAATGCTGGCATAGTTTTCCACAAAAATAAACACCGCCGCGCCTATTACCGGCCCGAAAAGCGTCCCAAGACCTCCCATGATGGTCATTACCATCGGCAGGAAAGAGGTGGCAATTCCGAGATGGTTTGGAGATACAAAAAAATTATAGTAAGTGAAAAGGATGCCCGCAATTCCTGCGAAAGCTCCGGAAATGACAAAAGCGATATACTTGTAAAGCCATGTGTTATATCCGACGGCTTCCATCCGGGAGACATCTTCTCTGATGCCCATAAGAGCTAAACCGTATGGTGAGTGTACCAGGCGATACAAAAGCATACCGCTGATGACAAAAAAAATTAAAACCATGTAATAGTACCAAGTCGAATCCAAAGTAAATCCGGGAATTGCAAGGTCTGGTAAGGTTATTCCGGTTATCCCCTGCATGCCTTTGGAGTTTAACCATTTTACGTTCCATGCAAGACTGAAAAGCATCTGCCCAAGAGCAAAGGTAACCAGCAGAAAGTAAATTCCAGATGCCCGCAATGCGATGATGCCAAACAGCGCAGCGGTCAATACTGCAACCAGGAGTCCAAAGGGTGCACTAATCCAAAAAAGATCGACACCAAAATGAAGTTTTAAAAGGGCCACCGTATATCCGCCTGCACCAAAAAAAGCTGCATGCCCGAGGGACAGGAGGCCTGCATACCCAAAGACGATATCGTAACTCATGGCGAAAAGAGCAAATATCAGAAAACGGGTCATCAGCCCTTCACCATATGAGGATAAATACAGGGGGTTGGCTACCAGGATGAAAGCCCCAACTACAACTACGGAATTAACAAACCACCGGCGCTGTTTCGTTTGAGTTCCTCCGGTTCCCATATTTCAGATTTTCCTTCCAAGGAGGCCTGTGGGGCGAACAATCAGAATAACGATCATCGTAAGATACATGGTGAACATGGCCAACTGGGGGAACACGGCTCTGCCAAAGGCGTCTATCACCCCGATCAGAATGCCTCCCAACAGGGCGCCCTGAATCGATCCAACACCTCCGACAATGATGACGATCAAAGCGAGAAGAAGCACTTCTAATCCCAGATCGGTCCGTACACCCAATAGCTGTGCCCCTATGACACCAGCAGCGCCGGCAATGAACGAAGAGACAAAGAAAATAACAGCAAATGTCAGTTCCAGATTAATTCCGAGTCCCATGGCAGTTTCCTTATCATCCATACCGGCGCGTACAATGGCACCCATGCGGGTCTTGTCTTGGAGCCACCAAAGGGCAATGGCTAGAATAAATCCGGCCAATATGATGGCGAGCCTGGCTTTGGGGAAGGCCCTCCCCATTATTTCGGTGGAACCGGTAAGAAATTTTGCCGTAAACGGCATTCGCGGCCATCCACCCCAAACCCAGAGACAGAGGTTACTTAAAATGTAAACAAAGCCGAACGTCAACAAAACCTGTTCATTGGGTTTCTTATAGAGACGACGCAACAAGCCCCGTTCTATGGCCAGACCCACCAATCCGGCTGATAACCCGCCTGACAAAACACCCACCCAGAACGGAGCGCCCCATTTCACCGCAACTGTCCAGCCCACAAAGGCGCCGACCATATAGATGGCGCCGTGGGCCAAGTTGGTGATTCCCATGGCGCCGAGAACGATCGACATTCCGGAAGCAATTAAAAACAAAATCATGCCGTAGGACATACCGTTGAGTAGATTGATTACAAACCAGTCCATCGTTGCTTGGCCATTCCTGTTGAACGAAATTAAGAAAAGCGACGGGGTGTCGTAGCCCCCGCCATCTCAAAAGTGCCTTACTTCTTAAGTCTTGGATCTGCAACTGCCCTGTAGGTTTTGATCGGGTCCCAATAAAATTTCCCGTCTTTTTTCTTGAGTTCAACAATATAATTGTCCACAAGTGCAACACCTTCGGGGCTGACCGCCAATGGTCCCTGGGGCGTGTCAATCTTTACCTTTAGCAGCGCCGGCCACATTTTATCATAGGAGTCATCACCGCCTGTGGCCTGTAAGGCAGATAGAATTACGCGGGTGATCGCATAGGAGTTGGCTTCCAGACCGCCCGGCGCCTGGTTGAATTTTTCGGTCATATCGCTTACCCACTTTTTGTTCAGCGGGGTATCCAGGCTGGTCATATAAAGCGCCTGACCCTTTAATCCCAAAACCGGATCGCCCAATTGAGAAGTAATCTGATCCGGCATATCGGCTGCCAGTGTCGTGCCGAGAAGAGGGATTTTGACACCGAATTCGTTATACTGGGAAAGAAAAAGCTGGGCTGCTGAAGGGCCTTCTACAAAATAGGCAATAACATCTGCCTTTTTCAGCGATGAGAGATAGGGGCCAAAATCCTTGTTGCCTACCGGCCACCATACTTGCTGAACTACTTTTCCCCCTTTTTCTTCAAAAGCGAGCTTAATCCCCTTGATAAAACCGTGACCGCCTGCATAGTCGGTGCCCGCAGTGATCATCGTCTTGTAACCCAGTTCTGCTGCATAATAGCCCACTGGAGCGGTCAACCCAACCAGTGTTGTCGGGTAGACAAACCAGTTCTTGTACTTTGTCAGTTCCAGATCACCGCAGTAAAAGCTGGCGGTCAAAACCTTTTTGTCAGCCAGATAGGGGGCGATGGCCATATGGGCGTCACCCATGAGCGGTCCAATGATGATATTCACCCTATCTCGTTCGACAAGCTTCCTGGCTTTCTGTAGTGTGACGTTCATGTCAGCCGCTGCATCCTCCGGGATCAACTCGATCTTTTTGCCATTGACAGTATAATTGACCTCTTCAAGTGCTTTCACAATGCCGCTTTTGAAAAGGGGTCCTATAAAAGCAATCGGGCCGGTGAGATTCAAAATAGTACCGATTTTTATCGTTTCCCCTGCCTGGACCTTGTCCGCGGAGCCGATTAAAAAGAGAGAGCATACAAATACACCTACCAACAACAGAGTTAGAAATTTTTTCATTTTTTCTTCCTCCTTTCTGAGATGAATCATAATTTTTCTTCTTATTTTTTATTTAACTCGGCACAGTCCCAGCCCAACTGGTGGAACATATCGACAAAATTCCAATGGTCCCTTACATATTTTATTTTTCCATTTTCAACCAGGACGAATTGGCAATACTGGACATCGAATTTTTTTCCCGTCGCCGGTAATCCGAAGAACTCGTTTTTCATTGTGCCGCTGATCCGGCCCATATCAACAACCGTGTTGTCCTGGGCCACGAAGGCTTCAACATAGGGTTCAAAATCCGGAACAGCGTCTACCCAACCCCCACCAAACTCCTTGATTGCCGCATGGCCGACCGCCGGTTCACCGGTGATATCATAATAGACCCCATCCTCAGCCATCACCGACAGAACCATATTCACGTCCTGATTGGCCCATCCTTTCAGCTCAGTAATCACCAGTTGCACGTTTTCTCTTTCATTGGATGAGAGGCCTTCAAAGGAATTGACGTCCTCATAAATGAGATTTTTTTCGGTCATCAGCCATTCTCGTGTTTTCATCTTTTTACCCTCCTTTCAAATGAAACGTAAATATCTTCCGGCATCGATCTGGAACTTTAATACCCTTTTAAAAAAGCGAACCAAGTTGGCTCATTTACTCGATCCCCATGCTACGTAGATGACGCATCCCTATTTCTGCTTGAACCGACCCAATCCTGACCGGTCAGTTTGATGTAGATGATTGTATAACCCCAAGCACATAATCGATTGAACTGTTGGAATCTTCTGCGAGAAACAGGAAATCTTCTTGAGTGGGTTCATATGGCTTGGTCATTTCCATTGTCTTTGAAAAATAGGATTTACGAATTTTGTCCAAGTTCAGCTCTTCCAAACGAAATTGATTAATTTCTTCTGGGATTACAATAACTTTTCCAGGAATATTGTCCCTGGGATGCCCGCATTTAACCTCAACTCCGTTTTCTTTCGCAAAGGTGAGCTGGGACGAAGGCAGTTTGCCGGCTGCGGTGTATTCGGTTTCCTGAACCACCAGCACCTGGTCGTGCTCCATTTCCCGGGCAAGGGCGATAGCGCCTGCCAGGGAGGTGTTTCCTGCCGGTCCCCTTTCCATACCCTCCAGTTTGGCTAAAAGCTCTGTGGTATAAAAAACCTCGCCCTGGCTGATCAACACATAGCGATCCAAATATCGAAGCCCTCTGGCGCAGTTTCTTGGTACATCGGTACGATCGGGCCATGTAAGAAAAGGTATACCAAATCCAGTGTGTCCGGTGGTAAAAGATTTTCGGTTAAAATCAGAATCACTGGCCATATGAAGACCCTGGAGATCCACCGAAACCCCGACAACGGCGGTATTTTTACTCCCGGCCTTCTCCAAGCCGCGGGTCGTTCCAGTGACATTACCCCCACCTGCATGGGTAATCACGACCATATCTGGAAAACGGCCCACCAGTTGAAGCATTTGCTGTGCCAGTTCATAGCCAAGGGTCTCAATTCCCAAAATACTGGTGGGCACATATAGTGATGCGCTGAAAAATTGCGAGTCCTCCAGGACGCGCAACATTATGTAGAACAGCTCCGGTCCAACAGACAACTGCCAGACTTCGGCACCATATGCCTCACATGCCCTTGTCTTTTCCAGTATTTCAGGCTGGCCGACTTTTCGGCTGTCATATACCTCCTGGAGAATAACGGTCTTCAAGCCTCTTTTTGCAGCAAGGGATGCCACGGCAGCACCATAGTTGCCCGAGCTTGCTGCAACGACTCCTTTGTAACCAAGCTTTTGGGCATGATATATGGATATAGCCGCCCGACGGTCCTTGAAACTCCCACTTGGGTTGGCCGCCTCATCTTTTACAAAAATCCGTGCGCCTTTTCCGGGCAGTGAAACCGACCGGATGAGCTCCGTAAGGTTTTTAAGCTCGACCAAAGGTGTTTGTCCAACCCCTGCTTCATGCAAAATCTTAAGTGCATCCTCAAAGGAGTAATTACAGGAGTCCATCAATTTTTCATAATCAAAAGCAACAGGAGAGATTTCGAAGCGGTCATAATCAATACCGGTTGCGTTTTTTAAAATCTCATTTTTCCTTGACATGGTGCCAGCGTAGCTGATGTCCATCTCGTTGTCCCCTTGATAATATTCTATGTTTTCCCCAACTGTTTTTTCGCCTCACCGCCTATTGTTAAAAGTTCCTTAAGGGGTGTGCCAAAGTTATGGTCATATGTCGGGTTGATTGAGCAAAGGATTCCGAGTATCTCCCTGCCGATGAAAGTCTCTATTTTGACCTTATTCCCCAGATCGGCACTTTCATTGAGTAGAAAACCTTTTATCCAACATTCATATGGCACAGACTTGGTAGATGAAGGAAGATTTTCAGGCCTCTGATCAGGTTCTAATATGATTTGGTGGATCTGGACCAGGTCGCCTTTCCTGGCATCAGGCATAGATAGACACTCCTTTCATTTAAAAACCCGGAGGTGAAATGGCCCCCGCAATAATCAAAGGAACATTGCCGGTATTAGAAAACTTATGTGGTTGATTTTCAAGGATGTATATGAAATCTCCTTCTTCTAAATCGTAAATCTGGTTCTCAACCTCAAACCTCCCCAAGCCTTGAAGTATAAGGGCGGCTTCATCTCCTTTATGGGCCAATGGCGTTTTTACACTATCGCTCCCGACTTCCAGTCTGGTAATCAGAAACTCCATGCGGTGGTCGGGATCAGAAGAGAGTAACTGGTAAGTTAAACGAAAATCTTTGCTACGCAAAATTTTACGATCATTTTTTCTCACCACTGGACTGCTGTTTGACGAGGCTGCTTCAATCGCTGATGAGGATTCTTCAAAAAAAACACTTAAGGGTGTGTCCAATGCGAGGGCAATTTTACGTAGTGAATTAATGGAAGGATTTGTTGCGCCTGTTTCGACCTGACTGATAAAACTTATACTTAGGCCGGTTTTTTTAGCCAAATCCGTGAGCGTTATCGAGTTAGATCTCCGCTTTTCACGAATTAACGTGCCTCGATATAATGCATATGGGTCCTGCATCTCATCTCCTTCATCTAACGGGTATCAGGGATCTCTTGACTATTTCAAACAAATAAGGTGGCAAACAAGCTCTTTAAGAAATATTAAATAAGAGTGGCGCAGCAATTCAGGTTGTTTGATTCTATTTTTTTACCATAAGTGAAAATTTTGTCAAGTTTTTTATACAGAAATTATTTTTATTCAGAACGATTTACAAAAAAAGATCGATCCCATCTAACTGAATGAGCTTGCATACTTTGAAAAGCATCAATTTAAAGGTGTTCAAATTATAATAGATGGCCCATATTCAGATTCATTTCGTGTGTAGATGGAATTGAAAAAATTTCATATTATCATTTTAAATTGTAATATCGGATAGTTATGATTATACAAATTTTCAATTACGCAGAGATTTATGAACATACTTCATGTAATACATATTCAGGAGAAAAAAACATTAATTGGCCCCAAAAGATTTGCCGCAGGAAAATAATAGGTTACCAATAAGTTAAAGCCTTTGATACTCTATTTTTACGCAATAGATCCGAAGGTATCTTTATTTTTCTATTTCAGTTATACTGAAATTTATGTATAAAATTTCCTAGTGATGAAAGATTCGAAATTCGCGTAAAATTTATAAGTGGATCGAGAAAAATGGTGCCATTTGACATTAGCTTTTCAAGAAGATAGAACGGTCAGGAAATTAAAAAGGGCGCTTTATCGTCTTAATCCCAATGGAATTTTACTAGGATTTTTTTTGAACCTAACCGATTACAAGTACGCCGCTGACAATGAGATTACATCTAATTTGGCATGATCCCCTTGATTTTTCACCCAATAATGTGTTCATGTGGGCTGAGAGAAGAGGATATGAAATCAATCAGACCTATGTCTGCAATATGGAAGAATTACCCTCTATCGGTGATTTCGACTGGCTCATGGTAATGGGTGGATCCCAGCATGCATGGGAAGACGAAACCTATCCTTGGCTCCCTATTGAAAAGGCATTTATCGCAGATGCTTTAGAAAACGACAAGATCGTTCTAGGAATCTGTTTTGGAGCCCAACTCATCGCTGAGGCATTGGGTGGTCGGGTGTTTCCCAATGACTACAGGGAGATCGGTTGGCACGAGGTTTTTTTGAACTCAGATGGGGGAAAATCATTCCTTTTTAAGGATGTGCCGAATACCTTTATGACTTTTCATTGTCACAGCGATCATTTTTCTCTTCCGCCAGGGTGCACAAGGCTTGCTTATAGTGAACCAACCTCTAACCAAGCTTTTGTTTGTGATAACAGGCCGGTGGCTTGTGTTCAATTCCATCCGGAATACCCGAGGGAACTGATCAACTATTTGTCACACGAACATAGCGGCGACTGGATCCCGGCCCGATTCGTCAGCGGAAAAGAAGAAGTGCTGAAAATAACAAAAAAAATCAGGGATACCTACTGGTTAATGGAAACGCTTTTAGATAACATGTTCCGGGAGTTTGGAAATGGCTAGTCTGAAGATATGCATTCGCACCATGTCGGATTTAATGCTCCGATCGATTGGGTGCGCGAAACCGGGGTTGTGATCTTATTTCCCTTTAATGAGATTATTTGCGATTACCAGACGCATGATTTCGTTGGTTCCTTCATAAATCTGGCATATCTTTGCATCCCTCATGTGCCTTTCCATGGGGTAATCCTTGCAGTAACCATATCCGCCTAAAATCTGAACGCCTTCTACAGAAGCTCGCATGGTCACATCCGACGCATACATCTTGGCCATGGCAGCCGCTTTTTCATAGGGTTTCCCATTATCCTCCAACCATGCAGCCCGCAAGGTCAACAGTTCAGCGGCATCCAGTTCAGTGGCCATATCTGCCAATTTCCACTGAATGGCCTGGAAGGATGATATCGGTTTACCGAATTGTTCGCGCACTTTAGCATACTCCAACGCCTCATCCAGAACGGCTCGTCCGATACCCACCGCTTGGGAAGCAATGCCGACCCGACCGCCGTTCAGGGTTGCTAACATCTGCTTGAAACCCTCTCCTTTGTTACCGAGCAGGCCATCGGCAGGCACTCTGGCATTTTCAAAAACCAGCTCAGCTGTGCCGGAGGCATTGATCCCCAGTTTGTCCTCAACACGGCCGACTTTAAACCCAGGGGTTTTTTCCAGATCAATCACAAAGGAACTGATCCCTTTGTAACCTTTTCCTTTTTCGGTTATGGCTGCGATCACTGCATATGAGGCCACATTGCCACTGGTGATGAATTTTTTTTCTCCGTTGATGATCCATTCATCCCCATCTTGGACGGCGGAGGTGAGGAGGGCAGATGGATCCGAACCGGCGCCGGCCTCGGTCAATGCGTAGCACCCTGTTTTTTCACCACCAGCAACAGGGGGAAGATATTTCATCTTCTGTTCGTGGGTCCCAAAAGCCATCACCGGATAACAATAAAGAGAATTGTTCACAGACATGATTGCACCTGTACTGGCACAGGCCTTGGAAATTTCGATAAGGGCCAGTGTATAACTGACGTTATCCATACCCCCTCCGCCGTACTCCTCAGGCACTGCAATGCCCATCATTTTCAATTCACCCATTTTCTTGACGATCTCTGCCGGGTGCTCATGGCTCTTGTCAAGTTCTGCGGCCACGGGTTTGATCTCTGTCTCGGCAAATCGTCGAGCCATATCCTTAACCATCAGTTGTTCTTCTGTAAGCTCAAAATCCATTTTTTGCCTCAGCCCCCTTTCAATTCAGGTTTTCTCTGATTTCGGACATTCTTCGGTAACCGTCATTTTCCTCAGTTTGGAACGTAATATCAGGCGTACACCCTTACAATGTGCATTCTATCGAATT
>Ga0255058_10000622_pt1 | contig 20579 bp, 14 predicted proteins | sample Cases_109_9_MG_FD_188637 | JGI IMG/M metagenome (GOLD analysis project Ga0255058, IMG submission 188637) | Seawater microbial communities from Amundsen Gulf, Northwest Territories, Canada - Cases_109_9 | ecosystem: Environmental > Aquatic > Marine > Gulf | place: Canada: Northwest Territories... | reverse complement strand
GTCTACCGCTGCTTTTGCAGATTCTTCGGTGGCTTTAGCTTCCGGCACAGGCTTTGATATTTCATCGGTTGCCTTGGCGACTATCTCCGGCTTTGATGGTTTTTCCGGAGTTTTGGAGTCTACCGCTGCTTTTGCAGATTCTTCGGTGGCTTTAGCTTCCGGCACAGGCTTTGATATTTCATCGGTTTTTTTCTCGGTGATCTCCATCTTTGATGGTGTTTCCTCAGCTTTGGAGCCTACCGTCGCTTTTGCAGGTCCTTCGAATGCTTTTAGGTTTGGATAAGACATTGTCAATTCGTCGGTTGTTTTGGGGACTATCTCCGGCTTTGTTTTAAGTTCTTGATCAATTGCCTTACAACTATAGGTTAATAAAACAAACATACATAGGGAAATGGCTAGGGCACAAAGATGCCCGTTATTTTCCCGGTTAATTTTAAATATATTTTTCATATTTTGGCTTTCAATCTCTCTGAAAAATTTGGACCCTATCATTTCCCCTGTCTGCTATATATATTTTCCCCTGTTGATCAGCATAAATATAAGAAGGGTAAAAAAGGTTACCAACGCTCTGTCCCTTTTTAGAAAAGCTGAACTGGAATTTACCATCAACATTATAAACCAAAACAGTCCCTTTATGTTGATCTAATACATATACCAAACCATCAGAACCTACGGCAATGCTTGTAGGAAACAAAAATTCATTTTTTCTATTTCCCCGAGCGCCAAAAACTGAAACCTCCTCGCCTTCATTGTTAAATATATAAACTTTCCCTTCCAGGGTGGAAAGGGAATAAACAAATCCTTTATTATCTACCCGTATATCAGAAAAATCCACAGGCTTATTTTTATACGTAATTTCTCTGATATACCGTCCTTCTTGATTTAGAACAAGAATTACGCCATTTCCTCTATCGGTAATATATAAATTGTCATTGTCATCGATTGCCAATCTTCCAGGAATTATTGGATTGGGTTTTTTTGGAACACCGCTAATTTCAAAGGGTTTGTAGATTTTCTTTGAAATATCGATAAAGACCAAAGCATTCGTATCCCCTTCAATAACAATAAATTGATCATTGCTGTTCTTAACTAGGCAAATGGGGTGTTTTAGCTTTCCTCCAGCGTCAAAATCTCCTCTAAACTTCAGTTCGGAATCATAGGAAACCAACCTGTTGTTTCCGGTATCGGCAATATATAGCCTTTTATTCCCTTTACTTACAAACAGGGAAACGGGGCTCTTCAGTTTTCCCATTAGCTTATCACCGCTTAATGCTTCAATAAAACGGGCCGACCCCTCAGATGCGAAGGAATAGGGTATTGAAAAAGAAGCCAAAATAGATGATAAAAAGGCCAGGAATGCCCATTTCGTCAAATTTTTCATAATGTTATCTCAAAAGTCTTTCAAAAATTTTTACCGCTTGCGGAAAAGGTTGTTTTCACCCCAGGAACATATTCCTTACAGACATTATTAAAAAAAGGATTATACCATATAGCGGCCAAGGGGCCGCAACCAAACGGGCTTCCGTCAATGTAATTGTTTTTACATCTTGTGGCATTGTTCACAGAGTTCCTTTTTGGGATCAAGCCTGAGATGATTCTCATACTCGGTTCCCATTGGATCATGACAGGAAAGGCAATCCATTTCTTTGTTGCTTCTCGGGTCTATAATTTCTGGACCCGTTGGATGTGAAAAACCAACAGCGGTTGGGTGGCATTTGGCTTCCATACAACTCGAGCTGGCTCCTTTATTGCCAATAAGGAAAAGGCCATTATCTGATCCATGAGGCAAATGACATGAAGAACAGTTTTCAATGTTTGAATGCGTCGATTTTACCGTTGTGGCTTCCATCCTATTTTTTGTGTCCAAATGGCATTTAAAGCATACTTTATCTAATTTTCTGGAAAGAAGGTGATCGGTATCTGACGCATGCGGATTGTGGCAGTTCAGACAAGAATTCTTTCTATTTCCTATTTGGTGATTATTTACTTTTTTAAAATCTTTCAAGATCTCCTGGTGACATTTATAGCAAAGACCAGCGCCCTCATCTTTTAAGGCCAGGGGGTCTTTGGAATCTTTGGCATTATGACATTTGGAGCACTCCTTTTTCTCCATGGGCGCATGGATGGAGGCCTTTAACAGGGTTTTGGTATCCGAGGAATGGGGCGAATGGCATGAGGAGCAATCGGATTTTCCTATTGAATAGCCTAAGTGAGCATCAGCGAAAAGCGCCTCTTCCACTTTATGGCATTCTGGGCAGAGCTCCCCGCTCTCCTTTTTTAATAGCCCTTCGCTGTTGGAAGAATGAGGATTATGGCAACTAATACATTCCCCCCTTTTTACTAAAGGGTGGGACTCCTTTCTGGTTATAACAGAATCTTTGGTGTGGCATGAAAAACAAATATCTTCTCTATTTTTAACCAGCAACGCGTTATTGGCGGAAGAATGTGGATCGTGGCAGGCAATACAATTACCAACTTTAACAGGGCTGTGAATGATGGTCCTATTAAACTCATTTGTTTGGCCATTTTTGTGGCATATATAACAGATGACATTTTTAGCTTCATTCAAAAGCCCATCGTGTTTGGAAGCATGAGGGTTGTGGCAGGAGCCACAGTTTCCCTGTTCTACAGGTTTATGGGCTTTTTCATTTTGAATCTTTTTTTGTAACGTTGGGTGGCAGTCAAAGCATACATTTTCAAAATTGCTTAAGGCGATTGCTGGAATCTTCATCAACAATACCACTGACAAGGCCATAATGAATTTAAGGAGCTTACCATTAACCATGATTTGTAATTCTAAAAAAATCCTTTCTCAATGCGTTATGGAGGATGTTCGTAGCCAGAGGATATTTTGCGGCTATAGTTATGTTGCTCCCCCTATTTCTTTTGAATCGGCATGGCACTTTTCACAAAGTTTTTCTTCAAAGGGTTTGTGAAGGTTTTTATAAAGCAGGTCCTCATTCACAGAAATGTGCGGATCATGACACTGAATGCAGTTTCCTGTCTTCATTTGGACATTTCCATGTCGCAACGCAAAATCCTTGTTTGTTTTATCATGACACCCAAGGCAAATAGCAGAAATATTGGCAGTTAGAAGGTTGTTTTCTTTGCCGTAATGCGGGAGATGGCACTTCAGGCATTCTCCGTTTTCAAAAGGTTTATGAATAATTTGTTTGGGAGAAGCCAGCTGCTCATTCATGCGTTCATGGCAAAAGAGACAGAGCGTCTTTATGGATTTGGTTAAAAAACCCTTTATTTTGCTCCCATGCGCGGTATGGCAGGAAGAGCATTGACCTTCTGAAAATGGGTGATGAACCTGTTCAGAATTATTTGCCCCCTCTTGAATATTTTTATGGCAACTGTAGCAAAGTTGGGGCTCGTCGGTTTTTAACTGGTCCTTCCTATCCCCCGCATGCGAATCGTGACAGCTATAACAATTGCCATCTTTATAGGGATGATGAACGGCGTTGCTTCCCAGTTCTTTTTCCAGATTGGAATGGCACCTAAAGCAAAGAGACTTTTTGCTCTGAACCAGCAATCCCTCTATTTCTGAACCATGAGGTTGATGGCACTTGGAGCAATTTCCTTGTTCGATGGGAGTGTGGACGCTAAATTTATCAAAACTTTTTTTGGATTCGGTGTGGCATCCATAGCAGAGGTCTTCTGTTTTTGCTTTAAGCTCAAACTTCCAATCAGAAGCATGTGGGGAATGGCATGATAGACATTTTCCCTCTTTAACTGGGAGATGGGAAACAGGGCTTTTGAAGTGGTCTTTCTGATGGCAAGAAAAGCACAGGGGCGCTCCTATTAATTTCAGTTCATTTTCATTTTCTGATGCATGAGGATCATGACAGTCAGAGCATGTATTTTTGATCAGAGCGGTGTGCACAAATTTCTTTTCATGGTCCTTTTTATCTTTTTCATGGCAGCTATAGCAAAGAGGTTTTTCAAGAGATTTTAATTCATTTTTGTGATCAGAGGTATGGGGATTATGGCAGGAGACACAATTCCCCTTTTTAACAGGGGAATGGATATGCGCCTTTTCATATGATTCTTTTTGGTCAGAGTGACATCCATAGCAGAGGGTGTCCACTCGTTCAGTCTTAATTCCCAGGGGAAGTTCGGAGTCAGGAGGATTGTGGCAGGCGTCACACTTTAACTCGCCAAAGGGACCGTGAATATTTTCCCTCAGCAATTTATCATTGGTTGAGGAATGGGGAGTGTGGCACCCGGCGCAATCGCCTTTCGCAACGGGATAATTTTTGTGAGCAGTTCTGAAGCTATCTTTTTCCTGCTGGTGGCAGTCCAAACACAATTGATTGGATGCCTCAACCAAAAGATAAGGATTGTCCGATGAATGAGGATTATGACACCTTATGCAGTTTTCCTTTTGAGGCGCATGAATTTTATTTCTAAAAAAAGTTTTCTTTTCATGACAACTAAAGCAAAGCTGGCTCCCCTCCTGTCGCAATAATTTTCCGAATGGGGATGAATGCGGATCATGGCATGATAAGCAGTCTTGCTTTTTGAAAGGGTCATGAAGACTTTTCTTTGCAAGCCAGTTTTTTTCTTCTTGATGGCAACCATAACAGAGTTCCGTTCTAGGCTTTTTTAAGTAAAGAGCTCCAATAAGACCGTGCGGTTCGTGGCAGGTTTCGCAAAGTTTTTGCGCCACAGTTGAATGAATGTTTTTGTTTTTAGCAAACCGTTGATAATCGCTCGAATGGCAATCCACACAATCCTTTTTTGCAAATCCGGGGGCTTTGGGTTGCGCGCACCTTACCACCGTTAATAAAATAAATAGGAACGAGATATAGAAAAAATATTTGAATAGCGGAGAAAAATAATTTTTTGTTTTCAGGTTAGTTGGATCAGACATGCTTTGAAATCCTGCAGAAATCTTTAGGGTCCTTTTTTAGACTTAATGAATCTCTTGAGGGTCCGTTCGTTAATCTTTATTTTTGACTGGGACCGTAATTTTATTACATATTCTTTCGAGGCCTGTCCATATTTTTCTTTGTTCAGCCTATTAACAATGCTCTGCTTTACTTCCTCAAAACTTTTAAGGCCCCCTTCCTTTCTTCCATCCAACCTTAAAATAATCAATCCTGGCTTGGTTTGGAAAGGACCATAAATTCCTCCAATTTCCATCTTATCTAAATTGCTTTGAATCAGAGGGTCCAGCTGATTTATGCTTATCCAGCCTGTGTCGCCTTTATTAGAGGCTGTCGAATCTTGTGAAATTTCCATGGCCATTACCCCAATATCCGCGCCTTTCTTCAATTCCTCAAAGGCCTCATAAGCGATTTGATATTTATAAACCCTAATTTTTCTGAGTTTTACTTTTGGGATTTTCAGGAATTCTTTTTCATGATTTTTGTAATATTTTCTAAGCTCCTCTTCCTCTAGTGTAAAGGATCTTGCTAAAATTTTTTTTTTAAAAATTTCCAGAAGATAAGGATTCATTGTTTGGGAAAGTTGACGCTGAAAAATTTCCTTATTTTCATAGTTTTTTTTAGATATTTCTATATCTAAAAGCTTATTTCTGATCAATTTATCTAAAATCGTTTTCTTTAAAATATCCTCTTTGTTTTTTGCCACAAAAGGCACATTGGATTGCGCTATTATTTCATTTCCCTTAATGGGTATGCCATTGATGGTTGCGACAGTAATTGCCTCGCTGTTAAATTTTTTTTTCCAACTCAGCGCTTTCAAGGCTTTATTATTAACTATTATTTCCGCATTTTTTCTCAATGATTCGAAATATTCATCATTTCTTATTTTTGCTTTTTTTTGTAACAGACTCTTTCTAATATTATTTTTTTCTTCTTCAGTAATCTGCTTATCCGGCAATTTTTTTTTTTCGATTCTTATAACGTTAAAACCAACTTTCGTTTCTATAAGTTCGCTTGTTTCTCCTTCCTCTGAGGAAAAAATGAAGTTTTCTAGCTCTTGAGACAACTCTCCCCTTTCTATGGTTTTTCCCGTGATTTCGATTTCTTTTTCTTTCAATATTTTGGAGAAATCTGCGCCCTCGTTAAGGGCATTCAAAAAGGCCACACCCTTTGGCCGATTTTTGGCAATCATGTGTTTTATTTTGACAGATTCGCTTAAATAAACAAACCGATCATAAATTTCCTGATCTGAAATCTCAACTTTGTTAAGCACTTCCTCTTGATGCAACATGTCAAGGGACAAATTAACTTTGGTGAGATTATAAGTCGGTAGGAATTCTGGCGTTTCATTAAGGCCGATTCTTACAGCCTCCTGAACCATAAGAAGATCGTTAATCAACTCATTTAAAATTTTTTTATAATCAACATTGGGGATATCAACTTTCATTTTTTCCCCAAGATTTTTTATCTCATGGAACCGGTCAAGTCTCCTTTGCAAATCATCTGAAGTGACGATTTCCCTGTTGACCTTGGCAAGGTAATTTTTATTCAAGGGCCAAAAGGCGGAAACATCTTGACCCTTTAATATTACAGTAATTATAAAAAACAGAATAAAAAATTTATATCTATTCCTATGCTGTAGTAAAGGCTGAAAAAAAAAATGATTAAATTTATCCACTAGTTATCTCTCAGGTTACGTTAAAGACAAGAAACATTAAAAAAAACCAGCAACATTTTTATAATCTTTTAAATCCAATGGCTGCTCAAAACATAGCATCAATTGCGTCTATAAGCGCTATCTTTGCTAATGTGCTTACCGATCTAACGCGGCCTTTATCAAATACCGTTATAAAATCCTCGCCTGTGATGCGATTATTCTTCATCCATATTATCTTTCCGCTCCTTGTTTCCACTAATCTGATTTGCAATGATATTACAGGGGAGCTCAATCTAGCCCCCTGATCTCCGCCTTCAAATTCTTTCACTGTTCCTATGAAAACAGCATCCAAATCCAACATTTCTCCAAGGCTTTCAATCTGTTTCGTATCCATTATTTTGATGTCATTTATCCTATTGCGATCCAAAAACTGGTTGATATTTCCTTGTTCCTCAACCTGGAATATCCCGGTTTTGTGTATTATGGCAATAAATATATTCGTGACAATATTCCCAGCGCCAATTCTTTTGCTTTCATTCATAAAGGGAAGCACCCCAACCCTTCTAATATCGCGAGTTCTTTGAGTAATTATAAAATCAGAATAAGTAAAGCTGGAGGAACACCCGTAAATAGAAAGCAAGAATAATGCTCCTATTAGAAATCTAAAATGTTTCATAATTGAGGTCATTTGCAGTTTTGGTTTTTTAATCATAGGCGCTATGAATTTTCCCTATTTACCGATTTTTTTCTTTGTTTGAGGCCGGCAATAATGGTTGGTATTTAAAAGTAAATTATTGGGTGGAATCTTTGATATTCTATGCGTCCCAGAAGGAAAACGTATAAAAAGCTATAATAGTTGTAAAAAGATAAGCTTTTTTAAAAAATCCAAAAATTCCGGTAGATGGAAAAAAATCCTTTAATATTAGTTCGCACAGCCCTTCTTTGATAATTATAAATTTATTTCTAATAATTTTTAGATTTTTCTTAATCAAAAATCTTTAATACAAACCCATTAAACCCGCTGCTTGTCCAATCGAAAGCATTAACCTCGTTCAAATTCAGGTCCAACAATTTAAATAGCTACATTTTGGGAAAAGCTTACGTTTTTTTGCCAAAGAGGGTGCTCAGGGTTTGTTTCGCTAAATATCGGCTCAAATCAATTTCATTTGCCTGGTCAAGCCCAAATATGGTTTTCCAAAAACTATTTCCTTTTACAGAATTGCTGGCTTTCCACAGCGTCAAACCAGATTTTGCTTCAACTAAATTCAAGGAAACGGCAACTATTTGATAAGAGGTCCTGCCTGATCTGCCTGTGCCATAAGACTCCACAGTGCCGATTAAAAGCGCCTGCACACCCAACCTTTCTGATATTCTTTGTATGCTTTCTACGTCCAGTGCGACCAGAGCTCCTTCTTTTAGTCCCAATTCCCTAAATACGTCTTGGACTACTTTATTAACTTCACCAGGCTCAGCCACATCAAATAGGCCTCTTTCCAGAACTTCTATGACTACTGCGTTTTTAAATTTTTCACCAGCATATTGATCGCTTGTCAAGTTATTAAAAGGGAGAACCGCAATCTTTTTAACAAACTGGAAATTCGCGTCCTTTCTGACAAATTGTTTAGGTTTTGTGGCGCACCCCACGAAAAAAATAACAAAAGCGAAAAAACCAATTAAACTTAAAATACCTTTTACGTTTCGTCGAAAATTTTTGAACCCTCTTTTATTTCTCATATATCTCACTAGTTACCTCCCTCAATAAATTTTCATTCAGATCATACCTATTCTAAGCAAAACATAGTTGCTCAAACAGCCAAACTAATTTGTAATCTTTCAGGCAACCATAAAGAAATTCTCAGAGTCACCCAATTATTGAAATACAAATGGACTAAAATTATCGATTTTGCCTGATTGGCAACAATCATAAAATATTTGAAAGATAATTTCTTTCCACTCCTAAAGGGTACCATATTTTTTCTGACAAGGATTTCCTTTTTTTTTGAAAATACTGCCTATGTTTTCCTTTACCTGAGAAAACTTTTTATTAATTCTTGTTATTTTTTATTTCCGTAAGGACAAATTCACCCTAAATGTGCTGGAAGTGTCTCCCGTTGTATTATGAGTAAAAGTTTTTTGGTACGAGGAACTAATAAAAATATAGCTGCTGGGTGATAAGGTAACCGATATTCCAATGGAGTCCACTCCAGAATTGGACCTATTATAATTAATGGTCGTTTGCAAGGTTCCGGGCAAACGGGAACTAACTGAATAATTCTGAGTAAATTCTGGGAGAATGCCGATATTGCTTGAAAAATTTAGATGGCGTGAAGGATTAAAGTTAATGAGAGTATTCAAAAATTCTGAAGAGGAAGTGATCTCCACTCCCCCTGTTTTGGTGGTTGATCCTGTTACGGTACCATTAAATACGACATTAATACTTTTTCTCGGCCTCAAATTTAAATTCCCGTTTGCCGATTTTGATGTTGTTTTTGTATCTTTGCTTTTGGTTATATTTCCACTCAAACCAGCGCCAAGATCGATTCCGTGGTACAGTTTAAAAAATGTGTTGAGATTTGCAGAATTTGATGCAGTAAGAAGATCCCCTTCTTCCTTGGATTCAAACCGGGTAAATGACATCGATCCATTAATTGTTTCAATGGGATTTGTGCTAAGCGAGGCTGTATAGCTGTTGGAGCTTCTATCCGGACCTTTGCTGTCAAGGTTTCTCTGGTTTGTGTAACCAGCAAACAGAGAAGATTTATTTGATATGCGGTAGGATCCGTTTACATTCTGGCTAAGATTTTGAGTTTCAACATCCTCCGGAGACCTGTCCGTTCTGTTATAGTTAAAACTATAATTTGTAGTCAGATTGTCCGTGGCCTTCCAATTTAGATCAACACCTCCAAATTGCCTTTCATTAGAAGTTTTTGCAACCCTGGAAAGCGTTTGATTTATTGAGCCTATTGCCTCTATCTCCGTTACGCCGATGGGAAGAGGTTCTGCTGGCCCAGCAGTATTTACAACTTTAAAAAACCTCGCTGTTTGTGGCGTAGTAAAAGCAAACTCGAAGCGCTGGTTTACAGTGTCAAAGAGGACTGTAAAAGCCGTAACTTCAGTCCACGCAGGGGGAAAGCCTCCAGAACCTGCCGCAGCAATAGTATTGATGAACACTTTCCACCCAAATGAAACTGGGGCAGGCGGGGTCGTATTTCCTGCGGGGTTAGTTACATAAAGAAAAATTTTGTTAATCGTCTCTGGATTTGTTAACTCTACCCCTATGCCATTGTCGACAACCCTTAAGTCAATTCCGGCAACAGCAACTCCTGTGTTATTATTAGTCAGCGCTCCGTTACTTGGGAGGGAGAGACCTGTATGCGGGGATGAATCAAGACCCAGAAACAAACCTGTTGCGGCGCCTTTTTCATCGTCAAAAAGTGTGGGAGAAAGGCTTGTGTTTTTAGAATTTGATTCAGAAGCCCCAAAATTTAAGCTGTATCTTACTTTATTATTGAATAAAGAATTGCTGTAATTGGCGGTTCCCAAATGTGAAGAATTTATTTGTTTGGTGCTTCCAATCAAATTCTTATTTTCTGATCTTGTAAAATTATAGCCCATATCGATACCCAATAGGTTATAGCTTGTATTGGCATTTAAAGAGTTTCCCTCGACATCCACTTTACGCACAGCAAGAGTGTCATAAGTGTTGGTTTTGCTGTAAGAAATTGTAAGTGGCGGAAATTTTGAGGGACGGGTCGATAGACTCGTATTCCATTGGGTATTTCGCACGTCATCTCCCACGCTTGTATAGGGAAGAAAATTTGAATGAAATCCCCCGCTTAATGAGAAATAAGGGTTGTTCATATTTGCAAACACCGATGGAGCTACGGTAAAGGTTTCTGTTTTTACTCCGCTTCCAGATTCTGTGGATGACTCGGTCGCTCTAAGAGTTCCTGAAATGTTTATTGTTTTTGTGAGAGTTTTATTAACATTTAAGGAATAGTTCCGGGTTGACCTTGAACTGGAGCTTGAGCTGCCCGCGGTCTCGCTTTCGCTGCGTGAATAATTCTGGTCAAAATTAAAAGAGAGGTTATCAGCATTTCCTTTACCAGGAGACATTACTATCAACAAAAAACACATAGCGATTATCTGCCAAATATAAAATTTTTTAAAAATATGATCCCAAATAATTTATTAGTCTCCCTAATTGTGATTGGTTTAACAATTTCGAACATCATAAAAATAGATATATAAATTTATTTCTTCCTAACAAAGCAAAAGTGACTACCGGCAAAACAAGCGCCACAATCTTCAGAATTACAAAATGTTTCGGGCCTAATCTTCTCTTCAAAGCATGCTATTTAATAAAGGCGATACCGTAGGGATTTTTACCAACTGTAATTATTTTTTCAACCATTTCTGATATTGGATCAATTACCGCTATCTTGTTAGAGTTATGGCCGGCTACGTATAGGCTGTTTCTGGTTTCGTCAATTGCCAATTCCATTGGTTTAATGTCTGCATCAATGGTTCTCGTGATTATTCTCGAGGAAGGAATTAAAAAAGAAATTTGGCTGGTGTCATAATGAGTTAGATAAACTCTATTAAATTGCTTTGAGAATAATGCATTTCGAAGATTTGAACTAACATTGATGCTGCCGTCAATCTTTCCTAAAATTAAATTAATCAGGGTGATGCGATTAACCCCGCCGTTTAATACATAAAGAAAATCATTCACAACGACCGCATCTAAAGGATTAGTGTCAACATCAATTATGTTTTTCACTGTGTCAGTTTGGGAATCAATAATCGAAATAGAGTTGGAACCGCTATTTACGACGTATATTTCCTGTCTCTCGGGATTTGCCACAATTCCCAGAGGTTTGTTTCCAACGCTAATACTTTTTATTTGCGCCTTCCGGCTGATATCCACCACACTCACATCATTGGAACCCTGGTTGGAAATATATAATTTACCCCCATTTCTGTCATCAAGGCTGGGTATCAATGCCATTTCAATGGGCTGAATTCCTGAAATGAGTTGAATTCTGTCTCGCGCAAAGTCCTGAGAAGTATCTATGATCGATATACTGTTGGACCCTGAATTTAGAACAAAAAGTCTATCCTGTTCCGGGCTCAGGGCAATTCCGGTGGGATTTTGCTCTACCCCTATCACAGCCACTACCCTGTTTTCAAACCTATCTATAACGGAAACGTAGTTTGATCCCCTGTTTGTTACGTAAAGGAGCACGTTGGGCGGAGAAAGTTTTTGGCGTTCTACGGTGATTAGTGGACGGAAGTCATTCTCTGATGCTATAGATTTATTGGGGAACCAGTTCAAAAATAAGGCGGCGCTTATGTTCGCCCTTATGGACACAGCTATATTCAATTCTACCTTATTGTCCTGTTGGGGCATTGTGAGATTGAATTCCTTTTGTTCTCTCGAAAAGATTGGATTTAAAACCTCCATTCGTATTTTTTCGTAATCCCCTTCTTCCAGCTGCGATTCAGCCAATAAAACCTGGTTTCCCTGGATATCCGTGGATCTAATAGAAACCGGTTGACGAGACAAACTGGTCCACTCTCCATTTTGTTTTTTAATTTCAACATTTTTGATTACAAAACTTATATCCAGAGGGTTTAAAACTGGCTGGTAGAAATACAACACAAGGGCGCCCTTTTGGGCGCCGGCGTTACTTTCTTTCTCTGCTATCTCAGCTATTCCAGCGCAGGAAAAGGTAAGGAAAATCATCGAAGTGATCAGAATGGTTTTAAAAATATTCATTTTAATTATTAGTGAAAATTTTTTTAGGGGTCAAAGCAGGTATCGATAAATTAGCGCGTGGATCAATAATGGTGATAAAATCCTTATTATTACGAAACCCTCCAAATAACCTCTTTAGTTTTCACCCTCCTGTTATTTATACTATTACACTGTAAAAACTTGTTTTTTTGGCAAGTTTTTTCTGTTAGCTCACTGGAGCGGTAGCTCCTTTTGGTTGCGGCCCCTTGGCCGCTTTATGGCATTGCCAATTTTAAATAATGATAAGTAATAATTGAAGTTACAAAACTGCCAGTGGAACCAGGTGTAAGCGCTTAGAAACAATCAATAATTCATCAAATATCCAAAATTTTTTTGCAAAACTTGAAAAAGGTTAATAGTTCTTGTTTTCGACCCTGGGAATCTAACCCCTCAGGGGTCGACAAACAACAGTTTGCGATTTACTTTCCTAGGGATCAAATCGTCCGGGAAAATAAATCCAAAAACTTTATTCAGGATCGTATCAATCCATATATCATGATTAATTATGGAATTAAGCCGAGGGGGATCAAAGCCTGTTTGCATAACCCCAAAATCCATTAAAGTTTGTCCACTTTAATTAAAATTTTTTAATCAGAATGTTCACAAAAGGCGCTCCTTAAATCCGGATTTTGAGCTTCGTTGTGCCATGTCTGGAAAGCCTCATTGCCGCCACACTTCAATTTCAACTTCAGAATAGAGATTCAATGCTATTTTCAGACAAATTGAGGCAAAATTTTATCAAGGTATAGAGTTATTTGTCAAATATAATTTTCATTTCACAAATCGTTGAATATTAAATCATTTATTAGGTGAAAGAATATTTTTTTAAATATTTGGCAATAGGCGTAATTATTTGAAACTCACATCTTCTTTTGGGCAACTGCGAATATAATATGATAAACGGCGCTGATGCCGGTTCCGCATGGGGAAGGATAATTTTTTTGATATATCTTTGCTGTTTCCTTAAGAATAAGACCTCGGGCAAGGCTTTTTCCCCCGTTGGGAAAAGGCGGCGCTGCGCCTGTAGCCTTGAGCGTTTTTAGGAGTTCCCATAAGTTTTTATAATATTTTATGTTGAGCGTGTTTTGCGTGAGTAGATTTTCAAAACCAGTATTTTTCAGGTTTAGGGATATACTCTCAATTTTTTGAAACTTCATGAGTGTTATAAAACCCTTTTTTCCGAGCGTTTCTTCAGTTTTTTTGTAGCTGGCCCTCAGTTCTTCTAAGGTTCGAGGACCGGGGATTGAAAAAATAAAATACCCTTTTGGCTTCAAAATTCTCCAAACTTCCGAAAAAGCGCTCTCAATATCCGGAATCCACTGATAGGTTAGGCTTGATATTACTTGATCAAACTGAGAGTTTCTGAATGGGAGAAACTCGCAGTCAGAAGATAAAAGGTTTATATTTTTTCCCCGGAACCTTTCTCTGGCTTTAATAAGCATGGGCAAAGAAAAATCGCAACCAAAAAAATTAATATGGGGGTATTTGCATGCAAGAGAATTTGAAAGCGCCCCTGTGCCACAGCCAATGTCTAGCACTAGAGGCGCCTTTTTTTCGTAGGGTAGAGACTTTTTTTGATTATGATAATGAGGATAAGCCTTGCTATTCAGCAGCCCCCCTTGAAACCCGGCTAAAATTTTTATCAGATAATCCGCCACATCTCTTTGAAGTTTGGAGGAGGCATCATAGGTTGAGGCGGCCATCGAAAAGGATTTCTTTATAATATTTTTATCAATAAAAAAATCATTCATAATCTTTCTATAAATTTCTGGAGCTGTTGGTTGAACTTTTTGGGCTCTGTAATGAAGGGAGCATGCCCTGCTTTTTTAAATATATGTAATTCAGCCTTTTTAATTTTGTTGGCCAGATAATTGGCAGCCCCCAGGGGACACACCCGATCCTTCTCTCCATGGACTATAAGAGTGGGCACATCGATTAAGCTTAAATCATCTCTTAAGTCCGTATTCAGAATGGCTTCGAGGCCAATGGCTATATCATCAAACTGAAAGCCTGGTTTTAACTGATTGTATCTATTGATAAAACTCATGACATTCTCATTGTTGAGTTCTTCCTCCGTGAAATTCAATCTATAAAATTTTTTAAGGGTTTTCTTTGGTTTTTTTTTCATATCTTCGATCATTTTCTTGACGGTCCCTATCGGTTGGGCCCATGGGAAATTTTTCCTCATCGTAAAGCAGGGGGTGGCCCCGATGAGGATGAGGCCATTGAATATTTTAATTCCTCCTTTTGAAGCGGCCAAAAGCGCCTGAGCCCCCAGAGACCAACCTATACCTACATAAGAGTGGTGGTCCGCTATTTCGTGAGAATTCAGGTTAAGCAAGGCCTGAACAGGAGGAGCAAGGGTGGGTTCTCGCCATTTCATCGGCCCTCCATGACCGGGAAGGTTAATGGTATGGAGCTCATAATCTTCATTAAACGCTGTGATCTGATGTTTCCAAACCCATTTATCTGTTGCCCAGCCGTGGACAAAGAGTAGTTTTTTTTGTTTTTTCCCATTCATGGTTGTCTTTGTGTCTTTTTTAGGGGAGTTGGTTATGGAACAGCCCATGGGGGCAATTGGCCCAGGACAATCCCAAAGATTGGTATGGCAAGGAAGTAGATTATCATAGTGATCAGAAAAGCGCCTAAAAAGTTTAAGCCTATCCCTGTTCTAACCATCTGGGGCATGGTAATGTAACCAGTAGAAAATACGATGGCATTAGGCGGTGTCGCGACGGGGAGCATAAAGGCGCAAGAGGCGGAAATAGCGGCGGGAACCATAAACAATAGGGGATTTAGCGATGTGGCAACCGCGGTTGCGGCCAAAATGGGCATGAATATGGTGGATATGGCGGTATTGGAAGTAATCTCTGTCAGAAAGGTCATTAAAAGGCAAACGGAAAGGACAATCAGGATAACAGGGAGTTTAGACACAGATGAAATTCCCTCCCCAATCCAATTGGCAAGGCCAGTTGACTGCACCCCATTAGCCAGAGCAATGCCGCCTCCAAAGAGGATCAATATTCCCCAGGAAATATTTTTAGCGCTATCCCAATCGAGAAGAAAATCCTTTTTTTGCAAATTCACGGGAATACAAAATAATAATAATGCGGAGAATATAGCCACCGTAGAGTCATGCGCCATTTTTTCCACTCCCAGGAGATTGGACCACCCCGGGATGACAAAAAATCCTGTGTCAATATTTTTTCTGAAAATCCAGCCCAGCGCCGTGAAAATCAGGATCATTAATGTCAATTTTTCACCTTTGGACATTTTGCCCAGACTTTTTCTCTGGCTAAAAACAACCTCTTTCCCCCCGGGCAGTTCTTTTAGTTTAACGGGAAGGGCGATATAAGTCAGGAAATACCATGTGACAGGCAAAAATATAATGGTTAAAGGCAGTCCAACCATCATCCATTGAAAAAAACTGATATCTGGAGATTTTGGAAACAAAGTTTGAATAGCGCTGGCAAAGACTATATTGGGAGGCGTCCCAACCAGGGTTGCGATGCCTCCTATTAAGGAAGCATAAGCAATGCCTAGCATGAGGGCTGTGGGAAAATTCTCATCCCAGGAGATCTTTTGGCCGGAATTAACTTTTTCGTCAAACAATTTTTTAGTATGAAGGATGATGGATAATCCAATTGGCATGATCATCATGGTGGTAGCTGTATCGGAAATCCACATGGAAAGAAAAGCCGTTGCGCACATTAGGCCCAAAATTATTCGTTTGGGACTAATTCCCGCGAGAGAAATAATGAATAAGGCAATACGTTCATGGAGGTTCCACTTTTGCATGGCCTTGGCAATAAAAAAACCGCCCATAAAAAGAAATACATAATGGTGGCCATAAGAAACGGCCACCTTCTTCGCTTCCATGATACCTAAAAAAGGGAAAACGGCGATTGGAATCAATGCGGTGGCCGGGATGGGAATGGCTTCTGTGATCCACCAAAAGGCCATTAGAATTGCGACGGCTAATACTTTAAACCCTTCGGGGCTGAGTTCGGCCGGTTTTGGGAGAACTATAATGAAGAAAAATAGGGGCAATCCAAAATACAGCCCTATTTTTTGTCTCAAGGAAGCCCCTCCGGTTTGCTCCTTCATAGATAGGGATAATACCATTTTAAAAAGAAGGTCTCAAAGAAAAAAACAGGTCCAACGGTAGAACATTATAGGGAAAATAATAACCTTGAGATAATTACTTCAAGGAATACAGCGGTTCAAATGAAAAGTTGTTAAAGTAAAACCGCAGAATCAATTTTTGCGCGTTGAATATAAATTTATTTTCATGCTCATTGCAATTTCTACTTTGGAATGGGAAATCAAGGGATTTTAACAGGACTTACTTTTGCCGCTGTTCTGGAGCTGTGCATCTCCTCAGATTTTGCGTATATCTGTGGGAGGTTGTTTGTTCCGAATTTACAGACATAGAGGAAAACATGCTCTCGCGAGTTGATACGCACAGCCCATGGGGCGAAATCATAACGATAAAGTTCATCACAGAGATCCATGGCTTCAATGCAAGTAAGGCTGAAGGGGTCATTAACAGTGTAATAGTAGTCGAGAGGCATATCATATTCATCCTGTTTGTGAATAGTGACTCCAAACTTTTCTGGATTCCTAACTATGGGGGAATGGCGGTACGCGACGAAACTGGACATTTCAACGGAATGAATGGTGTCCTTATTGTTAAGTAGGAACTGTCGGGTGTCCTCGGCTTCTTCAATGGTCTCTCCCGGAAAGCCGTAAAATCCCATGACATGGTTCCAGATTCCCGCCCTGGCGGACTCTTTCAAGTTTTTTTTCATCACCTGTTTTGTTACATGTTTTTGCATCAAACCCAGGACCCGTTGATTTGCTGATTCCATCCCAAAGTACAATGCCCGGCATCCGGCTTTTACAGCCAGTTGCCATGTTTCAGGCTCCTGCAGAGCTTCCTCAAAGCGGATGGGGGTTGTCCACTTAATCTGTAAGTTTTGCTCCACCAGAAGTTGCGCCACTTTTTTGAAAAGCGCCGGTGGATAGGATTCATCGGGAAACAGAAAATATTCAACCTGATATTTTTCCTTTAATGCCTTGATTTCGCTTACCACTTGATTTGCCTGCTTGCTCCTGTAATGGTCAAGGTAGCCTTGCCCATGATCACAGAAAGCGCATCGCCCCCAATAACAGCCGCGAGTGGCCAAATAGGGAAGGATGCGAACGGGGACAAAATAGCTGTCCAGCGGAAATCCGTCAAAATCGGGCAGTGGCAAGAATGTTGTTTTTTCAATGTAAATATCCCTGTTTACCTTTATTTCGGTTTTGTTACGATAGATTAGGTTGGGAACATCCGTCCATTTCCGTTTTCCTCGAAGGGCCTCAAGAAGCCAGAGAAGGGCGTGTTCTCCTTCATGGACAATTGCGGAGTCAAATGCGGTAGCAAAGAACTTCTCATGTTTTGGAAGGTCCTCCTTGAGGCGGGTAATGATATTTCCACCAACGGTGATATGAATATTGGGGAAAGACTGCTTAATCATCCTGCAGAATGTTAATCCGGCGAGGAGCTGTATCTTGGTTCCGATGGATATGCCGATAAGATCTGGTTTTTTCTTTTTGATTTCCGGAAGAACAATTCTGGAACAAACTTCTCTGAAAACATTGACTTGATTATCATCCATAAATGCCAGGAGGTCTTTCGAAACAGCCGGACGATAGGACAAATTGCTTTCCATCGGATAAAATTCCAGCATGGCGGGATAATAGGCTCCGGAAATGTAATGCATTACTTCACGGAAGGTGTTTAAAGCCTCTTCGAGTTGGTGGGAATCGTAAAAATCATTGCCCCGAACAATGCCTAGGGCGGATTGGACGCGTTTGGCTAAATCCAGGGCATCCACTTTTAGTCGGGCAAGGAGAAGCTTTTTATGGTCAGCCTCCTTTTTGTTCAATATTTCAACCTTTCCCCGACGTTCAATTTCGAGAAGTTTGCTGGTTAAGCGCTCCTTTATCCAGACCAAAAAGGGTTGGCTAAAGAAGAGCTTGTACATCTCAATGTTCACATCCTTCTGCGTCACCTCGTGGCCATTTTGCCTCAAAACTGCCGTTAAGCTCGGCAGAGCCAAATAAGGAGCTGTGGGCACCCACTCCGGTGGAAACAGCAGCATAATTTTTTGTTTCTCCATAATTTTCAGAATATCATATTCAGGAAAAATTTACGATAATTTCTATATGTCTATCTTAGCGCTGAAAATCTGTAAAATTGTGTTTTTTTTAGCAAAATTTTTGTTGGGCAACGGGCGGAAGCCCTTTTGGTTGTGGCGCTGCCACTCTACGAATACATTATTCAATGTTGGAACAATCTTGCGGATAGTCCCAGGAAATAAATCTTTGTGTCATTGTGGCTTTATAGCAGAATATTAATGGCTTTTATTCTCCTTTGTAGGCTTGACTTCCCTTTATATATGAGATTAAATTAATCTCTATTCTTTGGATGAGTTTAGATTAAATTTTAATTCTCCTATTTCCTCTATAACTATAATATAAGGCGAATTTAAGCATGTTTAATTATAAATATCATGTATTCTGCTGTGTCAACGAGCGGTCTCCTGAGAACCCTAAAGGCTCTTGTAAAGCAAAAGGCTCCGAGGCCATTCTAGATTTCCTCAAAGGAACTATCCATAAGAAAGGGTTAAAAAGAGAAATAAGGGTTACATCCACCAGATGTCTAGGCGCATGCGCAAAGGGGCCTACCGTTGTAGTTTATCCTGAAGGAATTTGGTATACCGTGCCAAAGGTTGAGGATGCCCAGGAGATTATAGAAAGGCATATTTTAAATGGGGAAAAGGTAGAGAGACTTATAATGAAAAAAAATAAGGCCCTTTAACAGCCCAAGGTTTTTTTCTTTCAGAAGCGAAAATACGGAGAAGTCCTGGAGCCGGCAAAGGTCTGGGCTCGTTCACCATTGCTTTTCCTGGGGATAGTCGCTATGTACAGGGTCCTTGATCGTAAAGGTCTCCTCTAAGTCTGGAGATAAGAGCATTAATCTCTGCTCGTATTTCGCAGATCAACGGGCGCTCTTTTTGTGTGGAAATTAATTCTTCCATGGTATTGAAACAGGGAGGTTCCCGGGAAAAACTTGATGATCTGGGCCATTTCCAAAAAAGCCGGCCCTTTACTTATTCAGATCGCAAGGTAACGGATGAATTATTCCACATGCTCAAAGGGCGTTAAACGGATGATGAGATTGTGGAGCTAACGGCGTTAATTTGCTTTTAAAACCTCTCCAGTAAATTTAATTCCGCTTTAGATTTTGCCCTCAGGGATTTTGCGACTTGCCATCCAAAAACCTGACAACAAAATAGCCCGGCTTAATGGGTTTTTTCAACTATTAACAAATGCCATGAATGGACCGATTCGTAATCCATAATTGATAAGAGTTGCAACCAAAACTATCTCATTGTTCTACACGGAAGAATCCATCCGGGAAAAAGCCTTGCAAGGATATGGCTCATATGAATGGTGAAAAAGTCTATGATAAAAATATTTTACTTTCAGATAGATGGTAGATGTTTGATTTAGAAAATTTAATAGCTCGGCCAAGGGGTTACACAGGACTAAGATAGTTTTTCTGATTTTGACCATAATAATCAATTTTTCAAGAGGATATTGTTGATGTTGCCCATATCGAAATCAAAACCATGACCCTAAAATAATTATTGACAGAATGTTGTTGTTGTATTAGAATTGCCCTTTTTTAGAAGAACGATTTTAAACATTATTAGGTTTTTTTGGCGGGGATAGAATGGCAGAAGAAACTTTAGCTGCAATAAAAAATTTACAAAAAAGCCAGGCGCTGCCTGAACCTTCTGAGAATTTATGGTCGCGCAGAAGTTTTTTAAGCCTTGCGGGATGGGCTGGTTTTTTGGGTTCTATTGGGGTCCTTCTTTTAGGTTTCACGAGATTTATGTTTCCCCGCGTGCTTTTTGAACCATCCCCTATATTTAAAGCTGGTTTTCCCGAAGACTATACGATCGGCATAGTAAGCAATAAATGGAAAAAAGACCAGCGAGTTTGGATTTACCGTGACTCTGAAGCTCTTTATGCAATTTTTGCCAGATGTACCCATTTAGGCTGCACTCCCAACTGGCTTGCAAGTGAAGGAAAATTCAAATGCCCTTGCCATGGAAGCGGTTTTACCATTGAAGGAATGAATTTTGAGGGACCAGCGCCAAGGCCTCTGGAG
>Ga0255058_10000621_pt1 | contig 20622 bp, 18 predicted proteins | sample Cases_109_9_MG_FD_188637 | JGI IMG/M metagenome (GOLD analysis project Ga0255058, IMG submission 188637) | Seawater microbial communities from Amundsen Gulf, Northwest Territories, Canada - Cases_109_9 | ecosystem: Environmental > Aquatic > Marine > Gulf | place: Canada: Northwest Territories... | reverse complement strand
GCAAAGGCGCGAGGGCCTTCTTTGGCGTCTTCACTCATGAAGACGCGCATCCCGATCTTCGCTTCGATAGGCAGCGCCTCCGTTTCTGGAAGACACTCGGTTTCGCGAAGGGCCTGAAGGATCGCCTGCACTGCAATCGGGCCGTTGCGAGCGATTCGATTCGCGATCTCCATCGCCTTATCGAATGCTTGCCCATCGGGCGTGACGTATCCGATCAGGCCGTACCGATAAGCCTCTTCGGCGGTGATCGTGCGACCCGTGAGCAGCATGTCTGCGGCGATCGTGTAGGGGATCTGCCGTCGGAGGCGCACGGTCGATGCGCCGAGGGGAAAGAGCCCGAGCTTCACTTCCGCAATCCCGAACACAGCACTCTCTCCCGCGACACGGATGTCGGTTGGCTGCAGAAGCTCAGTCCCTCCGGCAATGGCAAAGCCTTCGACTGCGGCGACGAGGGGCTTCTTGAGATTGAACCCCTTGAGCAGCGACTTGATGTACGTCGGGTCCTGGTCGGATTCCTCGTATTGCTGATCGACAGGCTTCGCGTCCATCGCCTTGAGATCTGCTCCCGCACAGAAATTGCCGCCTGCGCCCGTGAGAACTGCCACGCGAATTTCCGAGTTTTCGTTGATCTCGTCCCAGGCATTCGACATCCGATCCAGCATGTCGAGAGAAAGAGCGTTTCTCGCTTCGGGGCGGTTCATGGTCAGGACGAGCACGTGGCCATCCCGTTCGACCAGAAGATCAGGGGAATCACTCATCGTTGGGGCTCCTATTCATCCAGCTTGAAGACGCGAATCGCGTTCTCGCGCAGAAATTTAGGCCAAACGCGATCTTTGAAGGGAACGTTTTGCATATCCGTGAAGATTCGCTCGAGAGAAAGTCCCATCGGGAAGTACCCGGCGTACATGATCTTGTCGGCGCCACGCGTGTTGGCGTAGTGGATGATCGACTTCGGGTAGTGTTTCGGGGCGAAGGCGCTCGTGCTGTAGTAGAGGTTTGGATACTTCAGCATCAGCTTCACTGCGAGGTCGACCCATGGCTCGCCGCCATGCCGCATGACGAACTTGAGCTCGGGGAAGAACCAGCACACTTCGTCGATATGCTCGACCTTCTGCGGCTCCATCGGGATGCGTGGGCCAGGCACCCCAGCGGTCAAACAGATCGGAATGTCGAGCTCGACGCAGGTCGCGTAAATCGGATAGTAGCGCTTGTCGTTAATCGGGACTTGAGGGCACATGCCCGAGGGGAATCCCGTGACGGCTTTGATGCCGTGCTCCCTGTGAAGCCGCTTGATCGTGCGGACTTCTTCCATGCCGTTGTTGGGGTTCGCGCCGTACGACGAAAAGAATCGGTTGGGGTGGTTTCGACACGCGTCGAGGTTCGTCGAGTTGGGGCCGGATATCCCCAGCATCGCCTTGTCGATCCCCCACTTGTCCATTTCCGTGAGGGCGTACGCGACATAGTCCTCCTGCTCGCCGATCTCGGGGATGTCCTTGAACATGTACTGAGCCGGCATCTTGAAGACTTTCCGGCTCTCTTCGTCGAGGAGCAGCGGCTTGATGAACTCGTACCATGCGGTCGGGTCGCCATCGGGGATGTTCATCATCAAATCGACGGCTTTGAGGCCACTTGGTATCGCCATGAATCGAGTCCTTTCCGGTGCTTAGCGGGGCGCTATGGTTGGCGCAGGCGGCTGGACATGCCCCAGTCCGTGGGCTAGAACACGTTCTATTCTATGGCCTGTGACGGCCCCCCTGTAAAGCGGCGATTGCATCATCCCATCGGCCCGAGCCGATGGCACCTGGAGAATCGGTAATGGACGGAGATCCCACAGTTATCCCCACGCGCGAAGAGCTCGTTCAGCGCGCCCGCGACCTGGCCCCGACTCTGCTTGAGCGCGCCAAGAAAGCCAGCGAGCTCCGCAGAGTTCCCGACGAGACCATCGAGGATTTTCATAGGCTGGGGTTCTTCAAGGTCGTCCAGCCCAAGCGCTACGGCGGCTATGAGATGAACCCGTCGATCATCTTCGACCTCCAGCTCGAGCTCGGCCGCGGCTGTGCATCGAGCGCATGGGTGTACGGGGTGCTCAACGTTCACATGTGGCAGCTCGCCCTCTTCGCGCCGGAAGCCCAGGATGAGGTCTGGAAAGATGACCCGACCACCTTGATCTCGTCGTCCTACATGCCCGTTGCCAAGACCGAGTGGGTCGACGGTGGAATCAAGCTCAGCGGCCGTTGGTCTTTTTCGAGCGGGTGTGATGCGTGTGACTGGGTGTTCCTCGGTGGATTCGCCCCCAAAGAAGAAGGTCAGCCACCCGATATGCGGACCTTCCTCGTCCCGCGCTCGGACTACGAGATCATCGACAACTGGTTCGTGTCCGGCCTGAAAGGCTCAGGCAGTAAAGACGTCGTGGTCGATGGTGCGTTCGTCCCCGACCACCGAATGCACAAGTTCATAGATGGTTTCAAACAGCGCAGCCCGGGTAACGAAATCAATTCGTCGCCCGTCTACCGCTATCCATTCGGGCAGATTCACGTCCGTTCGGTGTCGACCCCCGCGGTTGGCGCTGCCTTCGGTGCGCTCGACGCGTACATCGAATTCATGAAGGCCAAGGTATCCCAGGCGACGGGCGGCAAAGCGTCGGATTCGGCTGCCAACAGCGCAGTTGCTGCCGAGGCGACTGCTTTGCTCGACCGCGAGGTTCTTACGCTGCAGCGGAACTTCGAGGAAATGTTCGGCTACCTCGAGCGCGGGGAGAAGCTCCCGCTCGAGCGTCGTGTCCAGTTCCGTAACGATTCGGCATGCGCTGTCCGCGTGTCGACGGAGGTGGTCCAAAAGCTTTTCGTCGCCTGTGGCGCGCGGGCGGCGTTCGAGGACCATCCGATCAACCGTCACTTCCAAGACATCCACGCGATTCGGCTCCACTACGCGAACAGCCCCGATGGTCCTGCGTCGAACTTCGGCAGCGTGCTCTTTGGGAAGCCGAGCACCGATTTCTTCATCTAGGCGCGCGCATCAAAGGAGGCCTCAGCAATGGTCGTGGAAGCAGTTCCAGAGGGGAAGTACGCCGAAGTCGGTGGCGGCATCACGATGCACTACCACGACGCAGGCGGCGGCGACCGCGGCGTGATCCTGTTCCTCCACGGCAGCGGTCCTGGGGCGAGCGGTTGGAGCAACTTCAAAGGGAACTACCCTTTCCTGGTTGAGCATGGCTATCGGGCGATCGTCCCTGACACCATGGGCTACGGGTACTCGACGAAGCCGGAGGAAGGCACGTTCACGGTCGATGATGTAGCGGCTCAGTACAAAGGCCTGCTCGACGCTCTCGGTGTGAGCAAGGCCGCCCTCGTGGGCAATTCACAGGGTGGGGCGGTCGCCATCACGATGGCGCTCAACTACCCCGGTGTCGTCGAGAAGCTCGTGTTGATGGCGCCGGGCGCCCTCGAAGCCCGCGAAACGTACATGGGGATGGAGGGCATCAAGGCGATGATTCGCGTCCTCTACAAGGAAGGCATCAGCAGAGAGACGATACGGAAGGTCTTCACGCTGCAGCTCCATGACGAATCCAAGATCACCGACCAGATCATCGAAGAGCGCTATCAAGTCGCGATGACGCAGCACAGGGACAACATCGCGCGCATCCAAGTCGTCAATCTGGAAGACCGACTCTCCGAGATCGAGTGTCCCGTCCTTTGCTTTTGGGGCGCCAACGACAAGTTCTGTCCGCCGACGGGCGCCCCGAAAATCGCCTCTCGTTGCCCCAACTCCCGAACCATACTGATTTCGAGCTGCGGCCACTGGGTGATGGTCGAATACCCAAAACTCTTCAACGAGCTCACCCTAAAATTCCTAGACAACGACCTGGGCTAAAAAGGGACAGTCCCCTTTTGCCAGGGGTTAACGACCGACATGGATGACGCCGCACGCAATGCCAAAATCACTGAGCTCGGAGACGAGCTCTACGCTGCGTTGCGCGCTCGCCTGACTTTGCCTCCCCTGACGGAGCGCTGGCCCGACATCAGGATTGAGGACGCGTATCACGTCTCGCTTCGAATGGTGAACCGCCGGATCGACGACGACGGCGAGAAAATTATCGGCAAGAAGATCGGAGTGACCAGTCCTGCCGTTCAAGAGATGCTCGGCGTGTTTCAACCAGACTTCGGATACCTGACCGACAAAATGGTGTACCCCAACGGCGGCCCGATGCCGATCAGCGAGCAACTGATTCAGCCCCGCGCCGAGGGGGAGATCGCGTTCAAGCTCAAGAGCGACCTGAACGGTCCGGGGGTTACCAACGAGGATGTCCTCGAGGCAACCGAATACGTCATGGCGTGCTTCGAAGTGGTCGACAGTCGAGTGCATGACTGGAAAGTGAAGATTCAGGACACCGTCGCGGACAACGCGAGCTGTGGCTTGTTCGTCCTCGGAGACGAGCACGCGGATCCGAAGGGGCTCGATTTCCCGAACCTCAAGATGCGCGTCTACAAGAACGGTGAGCTCTTGAGCGAAGGGTTGGGCTCCGCCGCGCTCGACTCCCCGCTCAATTGCGTGAGCTGGTTGGCCAATACATTGTCGGAGTTCGGGATTACCCTGAACGCCGGCGACGTGGTGCTGTCCGGTTCTCTGGTGCCTCTAGAGCCCGTCGTGGCGGGAGACGAGATGCGTCTCGAGGTCGAGGGAATCGGAACGGCGGCAGTGCGGTTCACATAGGAGCGATGGAACAGATGACTACCAAGGTGAAAGCAGCGATCATCGGATCCGGCAACATCGGGACCGATCTGCTCTACAAGGCACTACGAAGCGAGATCATCGAGCCCGTTTGGATGGTCGGCATCGATCCCGAGTCCGAAGGTCTCCGACGAGCCAAGGAGCTCGGCCTCAAGACCACGTCGGAAGGCGTCAAGGGCTTCGAGTCGCAAATCGCCGACGACAAGGTGCAGCTCGCCTGGGATGCCACCAGCGCATACGTTCACGAGTCCAACAACGATCTGGTTAAGAAATACGGCGTGAAGATGGTCGATCTGACGCCCGCGGCGATCGGGCCGTTTTGCGTTCCGCCGGTCAACCTCGAAGAGATGATGGGCCGCAACGAGCAGAACGTGAACATGGTTACCTGTGGTGGGCAGGCCACGATTCCGATGGTGGCTGCCGTGAGCCGTGTGCAGCCTGTCGAGTACGGGGAGGTCATCGCGACTGTTTCTTCGAAGTCCGCCGGTCCCGGCACGCGCAAGAACATCGACGAGTTTACGCGCACGACGGCCAGGGGCGTCGAGGTAGTGGGCGGGGCGGATCGCGGCAAGGCGATCATCATCATCAACCCTGCGGAGCCACCGCTCATCATGCGTGACACGATTCACTGTCTGACGAAGGACACTCCGAAAGAGGCAGAGATCATCGAATCGGCCAAGCAAATGATCGCCGAGGTCCAGAAGTACGTGCCCGGCTACACACTGAAGAACGGGCCCGTGTTCGACGGAAATCGCGTATCGTTCTTCATGGAGGTCGAGGGGCTTGGAGACTTCTTGCCCAAGTACGCGGGCAACCTCGATATCATGACGGCCGCGGGGCTCCGGACCGCAGAGCTGATCGCCGAAGAAATTTTGCGCGCGGAGGCAGCATGAATCTCGAAGGTAAGAAGGTCACGCTTCACGACATGAGCTTGCGCGACGGGATGCACCCGCAGCGCCACCAGCTCACCACCGACCAAATGATCGAGGTAGCGACCGCGCTTGACGAGGCGGGCGTTCCTCTCATCGAGGTGACCCACGGCGACGGCCTCGGCGGCGCGTCGGTGAACTACGGGTTCCCGGCTGCGAGCGACGAAGAGTACCTCCGTGCCGTCGTTCCCAGGATGAAGAACGCCAAGATTTCGGCGCTGCTCCTTCCGGGCATCGGCACGGTCGACCACCTGCGGATGGCTCACGACTGTGGCGTGCACACCATTCGTGTCGCGACCCACTGCACCGAGGCTGACGTTTCTGAGCAGCACATCGTGCTTGGGCGGAAAATGGAAATGGATACGGTCGGCTTCCTGATGATGGCCCACATGATCCCGGCGGAGCAGCTGCTCGCGCAAGCCAAGCTCATGGAGAGCTACGGTGCAAATTGTGTCTACATCACCGATTCTGCTGGCTACATGCTTCCGGACCATGTGACCGACCGGGTAGGCCTTTTCCGCAAGGAGCTCAAAGCGGACACCGAAGTCGGCTTCCATGGGCACCACAACATGCACATGGGGGTGGCCAACTCGCTGGCGGCGCTCGAAGCCGGAGCGGCGAGGATCGATGGCTCCGCGGCAGGCATGGGCGCGGGAGCGGGCAATACGCCTCTCGAGGTCTTTGTTGCCGTGCTTCACCGCATGGGCGTCGAGACCGGCATCGACATGTGGAAGCTGATGGACATCGCCGAAGAAATCGTTTACCCGCTGATGACTCACAAAGTCCGTGTGGACCGCGACTCGCTCACGCTTGGTTACGCCGGCGTGTACTCGTCGTTTCTGCTGTTCGCGAAACGCGCAGCCGACAAGTACGGCCTCAAGTCCACCGACATCCTCGTCGAGCTCGGTCGTTTGAAGACGGTCGGAGGTCAAGAGGACATGATCGAAGACGTAGCGCTCGACATGAAGAAGGCCGACACTGCGGAGTGAGTGCGTGAGCGAACTGGACACATTTCGGGAAGAGGCCCGGGCCTGGATCCGTGAAAACGCCCCGAAGTCACTTTGGGGGACGACGGGCAGCGGGCCCTTCGAAGGATACTGGGGTGGCTCGAAGAGCACCGAGTCGGACCCCGACCTCCTCAAGTGGCGCGATCTCGGCATCGAGAAGGGCTGGATCGCGCCCAGCTGGCCTAAGGAGTACGGAGGCGGTGGCCTCACACGGGCGCACGAGCAGATCATCCACGAGGAGCTCAAGGCGATTGGCGTGCCGCGACCGATCGCAGGGCAGGGGCTCGCGATGTTCGGTCCGGTGCTCTTGAAGTACGGGAACGACGCGCAGCGGGCCGAGCACCTTCCCAAGATCGCGAGCGGTGAACTGCGGTGGTGTCAGGGCTACTCCGAGCCCAACGCCGGTTCCGACCTCGCGAATCTACAACTCAAAGCTCAGCGCGACGGAGATGATTTCGTCCTAAACGGACAAAAAGTCTGGACGTCTCACGCGGATCTGAGCGATTGGATTTATTGCTTGACGCGAACCGACCCGAATGCGCCGAAGAAGCAAATGGGGATCTCGGTAATCCTCGTGGACCTCAACACACCAGGCATCACCGTACGACGCATCGACCTCATCAGCGGGTACTCGCCATTTTGCGAAACTTTCTTCGACAACGTGCGCGTGCCGGCCAAGAACCTCGTCGGCGAGCTCAACGAGGGGTGGACGATCGCCAAGGCGATCCTTGAGCACGAGCGTTCGTCGATCGGCAGGTCGATCGCGCGTCAGCCCGGCTCGGCAGAGCGAGATGTCGTGGCGCGCTCGCGGAAGCACTTGGGTGTCGAAGAGGGGCCCATTCCCGATCCCTTACTACGGGACGAGGTTGCAAGTCTGGGAATGCGCGAAGAGGCATTCCACCTCACCCTCGCGCGCGTCGAGCAGGGCGCTGAGAGCGGTACGCCCGGCCCCGAGGGATCGATCTCAAAAATCGTTGGCAGTGAGCTCAAGCAGAAACGTTTCGAGCTCGGCATGAAGGTTGCGGGGATTCAGGGACTCGGATGGGAAGGCCCAGGGTTCGATGAAGACGACCTTCAGTACACACGAGACTGGTTGCGTTCGCGGGCCAGCACCATCGAGGGTGGCTCGTCCGAGATCCAAAAGAACATCGTGTCGAAGCGCGTGCTTGGCTTGCCGGAGGGGAAGAAATGAGCGGACATGCCGCCCCGTTGCTCCTCCTCAACGACGAGCAAAAGATGCTCTCGAAGACGGCGCATGAGTTCGTCCGGGAGCGTGCACCCCTCGGGAGGCTTCGGACTTTTCGTAACGACAAAGACGAGATCGGATTCTCGCGGGAGCTGTGGAACGAAATGGCCGAGCTCGGCTGGCTCGGGCTGCAAATCCCCGAGGAGTACGACGGGCTTGGGCTCGGGTTCTTCGACCTTTGCGTCGTGCTCGAGGAGAGCGGCCGTGAGCTCATGCCGGAGCCTTTCGTGTCGACGCTGTTGCTGGGAGCCCAGGCACTGCTGCTCGGTGGGACCGAGGCACAAAAAAACGGGTTGCTTCCGGGAGTCGCCGCAGGGGAGACGCTCGTGTCGGTTGCCTACGAGGAGCGTGCCTCACGCGGGGATTTCCATTGCATCGAGACGGTAGGTCGCGCTTCCCGTGGCGGTTTCGAGATCACTGGCGAGAAGGTTCAGGTCCTGGACGGACACCTCGCCGACGCGATCATCGTTTCAGCTGCAACTGATGGCGGAGCGCAGACCTTGTTCTTGGTCGATCCCGAGGCAAAGGGCGTGACGATCACTCGACAGTTCCGCATCGACGGCCAGACCGCGGCAATCGTTCGGTTCGAGGGTGTGTCCGTGGAGCCGAGCGCCGTCGTCGGCAAGCTGGGGGGGGGCGCCGCGCTGATGCAATCGGTGCTCGATCGTGCGGGCGTCGGACTTGCCGCCCAGATGCTTGGCGCCTCCGAGCAGGCGTTCGCCGACACCTTGGAGTATTTGAAGGAGCGCGAGCAATTTGGCGCGCCGATCGGCTCGTTCCAAGCCTTGCAGCATCGGGCGGTCGCTCTCTATACGGAGATCGCGCTCCTGCGGTCGGTGGTACTGGCCGCTGCCCGCGTCATCGACGACAAGCCGGAGGACATTCCCCGGCTAGCGTCTCTGGCCAAAGCGTTTGCTTCCGAAACCTTCCTTCGCGTGGCGCAGGAAGCGATCCAGATGCACGGTGGAATCGGCGTCACCGATGAGCACGACATCGGGTTCTACATCAAGCGTGCACAGGCAACATACATGACTTTCGGGGAGCCCTCGCAGCATCGGCGACGTTGGGCGGAGCTCCACGGTTACTAGCGATCACCACAAACGAGCGAGAAGTACGATGAAAAGGTTTGAAGGAAAGAACATAGTGATCACTGGCGCGGCATCCGGCATCGGCCAGGCCAGCGCGCAACGCATTGCCGAGGAGGGCGGCAATGTCGCGCTCATCGACATCAACGCGGAAGGTCTCGCGGCGACCAAGAAGAGCGCCGAAGACTTCGGGGTGAAAGCGTGGACGTACGAGTGCAACGTCGCCGACGGGGCGCGCGTGAAAGAGGTTATCGACCAGGCTGCAGCCGACATGGGCGGCTTCGATACCCTTTGTCACTGCGCGGGCATTTTACGGACGTATCACACGCACGAGATGACCTTTGAGCAGTGGCACCAAATCATCGACATCAATCTCAACGGCACGTTCTACGTCAATCACGCGTGCCTTCCGCACCTCCTCAAGAATCGCTTCAGCGCGATCGTGAACTGCTCGTCGACTTCGGCGCTCGGAAGTCACCCTTGGATGAGCGCCTACGCGGCCTCGAAGGGCGGCATCATCTCGATGACCCGCTCCCTCTACCAGGAGTACGTGAAGCAGGGCCTCCGCGCGAACTGCGTCGTCCCCGGCGGCATCGCTACTGCGCTACACGGCGACTTCAAAGCCCCCGAAGGCGCCGACATGGATCTCCTCAAGGGCGCCATGCCCTTCGTAGGCTTCGCCAAGCCGGGCCACGCGGCCTCCGTCATCGCCTTCCTAGCCTCCGACGACGCCCGCTACATCAACGGCACAGAAATCCGAGCCGACGGCGGCGCCCTCTCGTAGACGTTAAGCGGTCAATTTCGAAGCGCGGCCAGCTCTTGCACCCGCGCCAATACCGCCGGGTCCACCTTGTGAAGCGCGCCTGCGTCGTGGGGCGGTTGCGGGTCGTATTCGATCATGAGCTGAAGCGCCTTGGCGGTGGTAGCATCGCTGAGCTGCTCGGCGAGCTCGAGTGCCATGTCAATGCCACTCGATACGCCGGCCGCGGTGATGATCTTCCCTTGGTGAACCACCCGATCCGCGACCGGCTTGGCGCCATACTTGGCGAGCAACTGTCGCGCCGAAAAATGAGTCGTGGCTTGGAGGCCGTCGAGAATCCCAGCGGCCGCAAGAAGCAATGAGCCTGTGCACACCGAAGTGGTGTATTTCGACGTTTCGTGGGCCCTCCGAATCCAGTCCAGAATCACCTCGTCATGCACCAGCGCACGCGTGCCGATACCTCCAGGTACGACGATGATCTCCGGGCTGGGCACCTCGTCGAACGTATGGTCCACCGTCAGCCCCAGAAACCCGTTGTCGGTCCGAACCTCACCCTTCTTGTGCCCAACGAACTTGAGCTGAGTGTCCGGAAGTCGCTGCAACACCTCATACGGCCCAACCGCATCGAGGGCGGTGACTTGATCGAAGAGCGCAATCCCGATGTCCACCTCGGAACGCTGTCACGAATTAACCTCTGGGAAAAGGGGACTGTCCCCTTTATGGCCAGTCGGCGTGGCCGCGGACGAAGGGGAGGTATGCGGGGTGCCAGAAGCGTTCTCGTATGAAGGCTTCGATGTCTTCTGGGATGTTTTCGCGCCGGGCGACCCCATCCTTGATGGCTTGCTGGCAGACGCGGGTGGCTACGCGGATCGAGGTTTCTTGGAGGTCGCTGACGGGTGGGTAGATCAAGCCGCCATCAACGTACTTCTCGATGGTGTAGTCGGCGAGCGCCTGGGAGGCCTCGACAACCATCGCATCGGTGATGGCCTTGGCGTCGCTGAGGATGGCGCCGAAACCTAACCCGGGGAAGATGAACGCGTTGTTACCCTGTCCGATCGGGTGGGTGACACCTCCCATACGAACGGGGTCGAAGGGGCTGCCGGTCGCCACGATCGCCTGCCCGTCGGTCCATCGGAAAATGTCTTCAGGCGTTGCTTCCGCCGAGTTCGTCGGGTTCGAGAGCGGAAAGATGATCGGCCACTTGTGGTTGTCGGCCATGGCGCGAACGATCTCTTCGTTGAAGGCGCCTGGACGTCCAGAAAGCCCGAGAAGCACGGTGGCCTTGGCGTTCCGAATGGTCTCTACGAGGTCCGGCGCGCTGCCTTCGAATGTCCAGTCGGCGATTTCCGCCTGGTCGTGGGCGAAACCGCGTTTGTATTCCTCCATGTCGCGGTCCAAGAGGAGCAGGCCTCTCGAGTCGAGCACGAAGACCCGTCGGCTCGCATCTGCCTCACTGTGCCCCGCACGGATGAGCCCTTTGCGAATGGCCCATGCGACGCCGATGCCTCCTGCCCCCGCGCCGTGAATGACGAATACTTCGTCCGCCAGGTTCTCGTCGCGTAGGTGGCAGGCCGCGAGAATCCCGGCCAGCGCAACGGCGCCCGTGCCCTGAATGTCGTCGTTGAAGGAGGGGCCCCGGTCCCGATACCGGTCGAGCACAGTGAAGGCGGCTTCCTTCGAGAGGTCTTCCCATTGGATCACGGCATCCGGCCATCGCGTCCAGACCGCGTCGACGAAGTTATCGAGGAACTTGTAGTAGTCCTCTCCTTGGAGGCGTTTCTGGCGCACTCCCAAGTAGTTGGGGTCGCTGATCAGATCCATGCGACCCGTACCGACGTCGAGCGCGACGGGCATCGTGTGGAAGGGGCTCACGCCTCCGCCCACCGTATAGAGCGCCATCTTGCCGATCGGAATCGCGAGGCCGCCATAACCCTGGTCGCCAATGCCGAGGATCGCAGATGAGTCCGTCGCGACGATCATTCGCACGTCGTCCATCGGGTAACATTCGAGTGTCTGGTCTGCCCGGTCGATGTTGAGCGGCGAGAATGAAAGACCGCGTGGGTGTTGATAGAGCGCGCTGAATTGCTGCACGGCGGCGCCGACGGTCGGTGTGTAGACGATGGGAAGCATCTCATCCAAATGCTTCTCCAGCAACGCATAGAACAGGATCTCTTGCCGCTCCTGTAGAGACCGCAGGTACTGATACTTGTCGATGTCGGTCGGCGCTTGAACGAAGCCCTCATAGACGCGCTCGGCCTGCTGCTCGAGGGTGTTGAATTGCGGCGGAAGCAAGCCCCCGAGCCGAAGCGCGAGGCGCTCCTCGTAGCTGAACGCCGTGCCCTTGTTAGACAGCACCAAGCGCAAGAGCGTGATACCGTCGAGGTACACTTCCATGTATTTGTTTCCGTGTTCGTCTTCTTTGAGGTCGAAGAGGCGGCTGACGCGTTTGCGGGGCATATTGGTCCTTTCCTTACGCGCCTTCGATGGCGGACACGACAGCGCTGGCCATTTCGTTGGTACCTAGCGAACGCTGTCCGCCGCTCAGATCTGCAGTCCGAAGTCCGTTATCGAGGACCTTCTGCACGGCATTCTCGATCGCTTTGGCGTCTGCGTCGAGGTCGAGACTGTGACGGAGCAGCATCGCAGCGCTCAAGATCGTGCCAAGCGGATTGGCGATGCCCTTGCCTGCGATGTCTGGTGCAGAGCCGTGAATCGGTTCGTAGACACCGAGAGAGCCCTCACCTAAAGATGCGCTTGGAAGGAGCCCCAGCGACCCAGTCAGCACGGCGCCTTCGTCGGACAAGATGTCGCCAAACATGTTGCCGCTTACGATGACATCGAACGATGACGGATCCGTGACGAGTCGCATCGCGGCGGAGTCGACCAGCTGATGCTCCAGTTTCACGTCGGGGTTTTCTTTGCCGACTTCGGTGGCGATCTCACGCCAGACTTGCATTGCCGCGAGGACGTTGGCCTTGTCGATAGAAGTGACGCGGCCGCCCCGCTTGCGCGCGACTTCGAACGCTAGCTCGACGATTCTGCGAACCTCGGTTTCGTCGTACACCATCGTGTCGAAGCCGCGTCGCACTCCATTTTTCGTCTCTTTGCCCTTGGGCTGACCGAAATAGATGCCGCCGGTGAGCTCGCGGATGAAGACGAGGTCGACCCCGCGCAGGCGCTCAGCCTTGAGAGGTGAGGCTCCTTCGAGGCCACGAAAGAGCTTTACCGGCCGCACATTGGCAAACAACTTCAGTGCCTTGCGCATTCCGAGAAGGCCTTGCTCCGGTCGAACCTTGGCCGTCGGATCGTCCCACTTTGGGCCTCCGACTGCGCCAAGCAGGACGGCGTCCGCACTTCGACATGCGACGATCGTGTCGTCCGGAAGTGGCACACCCGTCTCGTCGATGGCGATGCCGCCGATCAGGTGCGTGGAGAAGGTAAAGGCGTGCCCAGACTTACTTGCAACCGCCTCGAGCACTTGCCGAGTCGCGTCGACGATTTCGGGGCCGACCCCGTCACCCGGAAGAAGTGTGATTTTAGCTTTCATCTAGTACACCTACGTACAGCCGCGCAGCATGCACGGGACCCGCGATGAGGGCAATGGTTAAGTCCGTGCCGGTCGCGCCCCCGCCTGTCTTTCCTGCTTGGCCTGTCCGAGGGTGAGCCCGTATTCGATGCTGTCGACGAGCGCCTGGAGAGAGGCCTCGATGATGTTGTTCGACGCACCAACCGTACTCCACGTGTCGTGCGCGGACTGGCTGTCGATCAAGACTCGGGTCGTGGCGGCGACTCCGCTCCGGCCATCGAGAATGCGGACCTTGTAGTCGCTTAGGTGCATCTCCGCGACTTGCGGGAAGAAGGGGCGAAGCGCCTTCCGGAGGGCTGCATCGAGCGCACTCACGGGGCCGTTACCGTCGCCCGCGGTCAGCATCACCTCGTCGCCGATCTGCACCTTCACGGTGGCCTCGGCGATCATTCCGCCTCCGCGCCTGCGTCCGACACTCGCTTGGAAGTCGAGCACCTCAAACGGCGGTTTGTAGTCCTCTTGCTGCCTCGCCATCAGAAGCGCGAAGGACGCCTCCGCCGCTTCGTACGCGAACCCCTGCGCCTCGAGCTCCTTCACACGTTCGAGCACACGGCTCCCGTGGTCCGAGCTCACTTCGAGGCCCAGCTCTTCAGCTTTGCTCAGCACATTGCCTCGCCCTGAAAGCTCGCTGACGACTACGCGCGACTCGTTGCCCACGAGCTTCGGGTTAATGTGCTCGTACGACTCCGGATGACGCCGGATCGCTGAAACGTGGACGCCACCCTTGTGTGCGAAGGCGCTTCGGCCCACGTACGCCGCGTGATCGTTCGGATTCAGATTGGCGATCTCGGCAACGAAGTGCGAAAGGTCGTAGAGGTGCGCCAGCTTGCCCTCTGGTAGACAGCTGAGCCCGAGCTTTAGCTCTACGTCGGGTATGATCGCGCAGAGGTTCGCGTTGCCACACCGCTCGCCGTAACCGTTGATCGTCCCTTGCACGTGACGGGCTCCCGCCCGGACGGCGGCTACCGAGTTCGCCACGCCACACTCACCGTCGTTGTGCGCATGAATGCCAAGACGAGCCTCAGGCAGCGCTTCTCTCACTGCCTGGACCATTTCTTCGATCTCCCAAGGCATCGACCCGCCGTTGGTGTCACAAAGCACCAGTGTCTCAGCCCCGCCGTCGGCTGCTGCGCGCAACGTCTGTAGCGCATACTCCTCGTCCGATTTGTACCCGTCGAAAAAGTGCTCCGCGTCGTAGATGAGCCGGCGTCCGCTCTTGGACAAGAAGGCGACGCTTTCCTCGATCATCCGGAGGTTCTCTTCGAGGCTGGTTCGAAGAACCTTGGTGACGTGCATGGTCCACGCCTTGCCGAAGATCGTGCACACCGGTGTCTGCGCCTCGAGAAGCGTCTGGAGTTGCTTGTCGTCCTCGGCCCGCAGCTGCGCGCGGCAAGTAGAACCGAACGCGGAGACGGTCACGTTCTTCCACGCAACGTCCTTGGCGCGCTCGAAGAACTCCACGTCCTTCGGATTCGACCCCGGCCATCCCCCTTCGATGAAAGCGATACCGAGCGCATCGAGATGCTCGGCGATGCGCAGCTTGTCATCGCAAGACAAACTCATCCCCTCCATCTGCGTTCCATCACGCAGAGTGGTGTCGTAGACCTCCACGAACGAGCTCGAGCCGTTATGTCCGTTGTTGCTCATACTTCGTGATCTGGTCGTCGAACGATAGGAGGTACCCGAGCTGATCGATGCCCTCCAACAGGCAATGCTTCGAAAACTCGTCGATCGGGAAGGTCGCCTCGAGGCTGCCGAGCCCGGTCACCGATTGAGTCGGTAGGTCGATCGTGATCGTCGTCCTACGATCGAGCTGAACCGCCTGCATGAGCTCTCTGTGGACATCGGGCGTGACCTCCACCGGCAGGAGACCATTCTTCAAAGCGTTGCTCTTGAAGATGTCTGCGAATCCAGTCGCGATGATCGCGCGGAAGCCCCAACCGACGAGCGCCCACGGGGCATGCTCGCGCGAGGAGCCGCTCCCGAAGTTGTGACCCGCAATGAGAATTTGTGCGCCCTGAGACTCAGGGTGATTGAGGACGAAGTCTTCTTTGTCGGACCCATTCTCGTGGTAGCGCCAGTCGGAAAACAGGCTGTCGCCGAGGCCGTGCTTCTCAGTAACCTTGAGGAAGCGCGCCGGGATGATCTGGTCGGTGTCGACGTTCTCCGCAGTGAGCGGAACGGCGTGGGATGTCAGTCTCGTGAATTGCGCCATTGCTTTGTCTCTCAGGAAAGGAGCAAGGTCCGTGGATCGGTGACTTCTCCGGTGATCGCAGCAGCCGCCGCAGTAAGTGGTGACGCGAGGAAGGTTCGCCCGCCCTTGCCTTGTCGGCCCTCGAAGTTGCGGTTCGAGGTGCTGACCGCGTATTGCCCAGGCTCGAGATTGTCACCGTTCATGGCGATGCACATCGAGCAGCCCGGCTCACGCCATTCGGCGCCCGCTTCTTTGAAGATCTGGTCGAGCCCCTCGGACTCGGCTTGAGCCTTGATGTCGTGCGAACCCGGAACCACCAAGGTGCGCACTCCGTCCGCGACCTTTCGACCGCTGAATACGCCTGCCGCCATCCGTAGGTCGCCTATCCGCGAGTTCGTGCACGAGCCGATGAAGACCACGTCGATCTTCTTGCCGAGCAGGGCCTTGCCGGGCTCGAGGTCCATGTAGAGCATCGCTTTTTCGAACGCGACCTGCTGAGAGAACTCGTTGAACGAGTCGACGCTAGGCACCTTACCATTGATGCCCATCCCCATGCCGGGATTGGTCCCGTAGGTGATCATGGGTTCGAGCTTGCTGGCATCGACGACGACTCGCTTGTCGTATTTTGCACGCTCGTCGGTTTTCAGCCCGCGCCAGCGCTCGACGGCGGCGTCCCAATCGGCCCCTTGCGGGACTCGGTCACGGCCCTTCAGGTACTCGAACGCCGTGTCGTCCGGAGCGATCATCCCGGCGCGTGCCCCAGCTTCGATGCTCATGTTGCACACCGTCATCCGACCTTCCATGTCGAGGCCGCGAATGGCAGAGCCCGTGTACTCGACGACATGCCCGGTGGCCCCGTCTGTCCCGATCTCCGCGCATAGCGCGAGGATGATGTCCTTTGCGGTAACTCCAGGCATTAGCTGACCGTCGACCCTGACCTCTAGGGTCTTAGGCTTTCGCTGGAGCAGACATTGCGTGGCGAGAACGTGCTCAACCTCGCTCGTGCCGATCCCAAAGGCGAGCGCCCCAAAGGCCCCATGCGTCGACGTGTGGCTATCACCGCAGACGATCGTCTTGCCCGGCTGCGTGAAGCCTCGCTCGGGGCCGATGATGTGCACGATCCCGTTGTACCGACTGCCAAGCCCGAAGAGCTCGATCCCGAACTCCTCGCAGTTCTGTTCGAGGTGTCGTAGCTGCACCTTGGCCTGGTCGTCGATGACGGCAAGCGCCTTCGGTAACGTAGGCGTCGAGTGATCCATCGTCGCGACCGTCCTGTCGGGACAGCGCACGCCAATGCCACGTTCCCGAAGCCCGGTGAACGCCTGGGGCGAAGTCACTTCGTGGATGAGGTGCAGGTCGATGTAGAGGACTGCCGGCCTGTCCGGCTCCTGAACGACGACGTGCTCGTCCCAAACTTTTTCAAATAGAGTTCTTGGTTTCATGATCCGTCACTACGCAGCGCTTCCGGCTGCTTGGCTGTCCTTACTTTTCCCTTCTGTGAGGGCGAGGATGCGGTTGATGGCCGCGAGGTAGGCCTTGGCGCTGGCGACGATGACGTCTGTGTGTGCGCCGTGTCCGTGAAACACCCGCGCGCGCGAATGCTCGTATTGTGGGTTCAGTTTGTCGGTAGCAGCGTCGTCGTCGTGCGGAGTAACGCGGACGCTCACCTCGCCTAGCGCATCGATACCCTCGGTAACCGACTGCACGGTGTACTCGAGCAAGGTGCAAGGAACGTGCACGAGTTGCTGGACGGCTTTGTAAACGGCATCCACCGGCCCGGCGCCGACCTCCGCCGCGGTATGGGTCTCCCCGTCGGGGCCCGTGAGCCTGACGGTTGCGGTGGGCATTCCCGTGCCGCACCCGACCTGGATCGCGTCGAGCTTCCAGTACTCGGTTGGCTGGTAGAGCTCATCGCTGACCAGCGCGACCAAGTCGGCATCGGTGATGGACTTCTTCTTGTCGGCGAGTTTCTTGAAGCGTGCGAACGACTTCTCGAGACCGTCGCCAGAAACCGAATAGCCGAGCTCCCCCAAGCGGTTTGCGAACGCGTGCCGCCCGGAGTGCTTGCCGAGAACGAGCTGCGTCTTGCCGGCACCGACCGTCCCGGGACGCATGATCTCGTAGGTCTCTTCGTGCTTCAGCATGCCGTCCTGATGGATGCCTGCCTCGTGCGCGAATGCGTTTGCCCCGACGATGGCCTTGTTGGGCTGCACGACCATGCCGGTCACTTTGCTGACCAGGCGGCTGGCGCGGGTGAGCTGGGTCGCATCCACCCGGGTCGCGATCCCGTAGAGGTCATGACGAACGTAGAGCGCCATGACGATCTCTTCGAGTGATGCATTCCCCGCCCGCTCGCCGATCCCGTTGACCGCGACCTCGACCTGTCGCGCGCCGTTCATGACCGCGGAGAGGCTGTTCGCGACCGCCAAGCCGAGGTCATCGTGGCAGTGCACGCTGATCACCGCGTTTTCCATGCCGGGCACATTCTCGCGCAGCATGGCGATGCGCTTGCCAAACTCGCCAGGCATCATGTACCCGACCGTATCCGGGATGTTGAGCGTGCTTGCCCCAGCCTCGATCGCCGCCTGCAGCGTTTCGTACAAGAACTCCATTTCGGTCCGGCCGGCATCCTCCGGGCTGAACTCGACGTCCTCGCAAAAGCCTCGGGCGTAGCTAACCATCTCGGTGATCTTCCCGAGCACCTGGTCCTTGGTCATGCGGAGCTTGTGCTCGCGATGGATCGGCGACGTCGCGATGAACGTGTGGATCCGGGGATGCTTAGCGGGAGACACCGCTTCGGCGGCCTTGTCGATATCCGACTTGTCGGCTCTCGCGAGGCTGCAGATCGTTGGCGGCTCCGGAACGGGTCTCCCCTCGACTCCGGTCACGCCAACCGCCTCTGCGATCGTCTTCACTGCCCGCAGGTCATCGGGCGAGGCCGCCGCAAAGCCGGCTTCGATGATGTCCACGCCCAGCCGCGATAGGGTCTTCGCCACCTCTAGCTTCTCGGCCGACGTCATGGTGGCGCCCGGCGATTGCTCTCCATCTCGGAGGGTTGTGTCGAAGATTCTAACGTGATCGGGTTGCATGGCTCCTTCTCCTACTCTCCCTGCTTGATTTCCACCGGGTCAACGAAGGGCATCATCGACCGGAGTTTGGCGCCGACGTTCTCGATCGGCTGTTCTTGCTCGGCGCGGCGGACTGCATTGAACTCCGGCCGGCCTTTCTGGTTTTCCTCGATCCAGCGCTTCGCGAACGTGCCGTCTTGGATCTCGGCGAGGATTTCCTTCATCGCTTTCTTACTGTCGTCGCCGATGATCCGGGGGCCGCTCACGTAGTCTCCCCACTCGGCAGTGTTGGACACGGAATAGCGCATGTAGTTCAACCCGCCGCGATACATGAGATCGACGATGAGCTTCAACTCGTGGAGGCACTCGAAGTAGGCGAGCTCAGGCTGGTAGCCGGCCTCGACCAAGGTCTCGAAGCCCGCCTTCACGAGCTCGGAGGCGCCACCGCAAAGGACCGCCTGCTCACCGAAGAGGTCGGTTTCGGTTTCCTCGGTAAAGGTTGTGGTCAATACGCCGGCGCGCGCGCAGCCGATACCCGCCGCGTATGACATCGCCACGGCGTCTGCTTGGCCGGTCGCATCCTGGTGGACGGCAAGAAGGGCCGGCACACCGCCACCCTCCTGGTAAGTCTCGCGCACGCGGTGCCCCGGGCTCTTCGGTGCGACCATCGCGACATCGACATCCTTCGGTGGTTCGATCGTGCCGTACCGGATGTTGAAGCCATGCGCGAACATCAGCATGTTGCCGGCCTCGAGATTGGGCGCGATGTGCTCCGTGTAGATCGCCGGCTGCGAGGTGTCGGGCGCCAGGATCATGATCACATCGGCTTCTTCAGCCGCGTCGAAGACCGACGTCACGGTAAGTCCCGCTGCCTCGGCCTTCGCCTTGCTCTTGCTGCCTTCTTGCAAGCCCACACGGACATCGACACCGCTCTCCTTCAAGTTGAGCGAGTGCGCGTGGCCCTGGGAGCCGTAGCCGATGATCGCGACTTTCTTGCCTCGAATCAACGAGAGGTCCGTGTCCTTTTCATACCGAATCTGAGTCATGTGCTTCTCAATTCTCCAATTGGGGGGTTATGCCGCTGTCGAGCGGGAGGCAGGCACCGTGGGGTGAGCGAGATCGTGTTCTTCGACGCCGCGAGTCATTGCGACCGTCCCGGTCTGTACCATCTCCAAGATGCCAAAAGGGCGTAGAACCGAGACCAGGCCGTCGACCTTGTCCTGCGGCCCGGTGATTTCAATCGTGACTCTTTCGGGCGACATATCGATCGCCCGAGCACGGAACACGTCGCAAATCTTCAATATTTCATCGCGCTGGCCGCGCTCGCAGCTGACCTTGACCAAGGCGAGGACGCGGCTGATCGACTGCTTGTGGGTGATGTCGTCGACCCACAGCACATTGACCATCTTGTAGAGGTTGGCCTCGATGCGCCTCGCCTTATCTTCGTCCGCATCGCAAACGATCGTCATGCGCGAGACGCCCGGCTCGTGGGTGGCCCCTACGTTGAGTGAGTCGATATTGAAGCTTCGGCGTCGGAACAACGAAGCGACTCGGTTCAGCACGCCTGGTTTGTCTTCCACGAAGACAGCAAAGGTTCTTTTTACGTTTTCGGACATCATTCGTCCTCCCCGGTCTCGAAGATGGGATTGTGTTCGTGTTCGCCCTCTGTTTCGGGGCGCTGAATCATGTCGTCCAGATTCGCTCCGGCAGGCACCATCGGATACACGGAGTCTTCCTGCTCGACCCGGAAGTCGATCAGGACCGTGCCCTCGGTTTCCTCGGCTTTCCGGACAGCAGCTTCGACCTCGGAGCGCTTCTCGACGCGGATTCCGGTCAGCCCATGAGCCTCGGCGATCATCACGAAGTCCGGGCTGAGCAACGGCGTCGCGACGTAGCGTCCCCCGAAGAAGAACTCCTGCCATTGGCGGACCATGCCCAGGAAGCCGTTGTTGATGATCGCGACGTTCACCTTGATGCCTTCCTGGGCGCAGGTGGAAAGCTCCGCCTGCGTCATTTGGA
>Ga0255058_10000618_pt1 | contig 20701 bp, 17 predicted proteins | sample Cases_109_9_MG_FD_188637 | JGI IMG/M metagenome (GOLD analysis project Ga0255058, IMG submission 188637) | Seawater microbial communities from Amundsen Gulf, Northwest Territories, Canada - Cases_109_9 | ecosystem: Environmental > Aquatic > Marine > Gulf | place: Canada: Northwest Territories... | reverse complement strand
CCTTCGGCCTGGCTTACGGCGTCCTGAATCTTGCTGGACTTCGACGGATCGAGGCTCTTTTCAGTCCTGACGTTAACCATTGTCTGCGGAAATTTCGCCATTCCACTGGCCAGCTCGGACAATGTCTTGCCGGTTCTCCGCATCACGGCCAGCACCTGTAAAGCCGCAATCAGCCCGTCTCCCGTGGTCGTACGGTCGAGGCAGATGACGTGCCCCGATGTCTCACCGCCGATGATGCCACCAGTCTCCGAGAGCGTTTCAAGAACATAGCGGTCGCCGACGCGAGCCCTGCGAAATTCGATATCGTGTTTTTCGAGTGCGCGCTCCAGGCCGAGATTGCTCATTACCGTGCCAACCACCGGGCCCTGTAATGCGCCCTCCCGCTTACGCGCCGTCGCCAGGATATATAAGAGTTGATCGCCATCGATGATCTGGCCTTGTTCGTCCACCATCACAACCCGGTCGCCATCTCCGTCCAGCGCTATGCCGGCGTCGGCCCGGACGGCTGGAACGGTTAGCTCCAATAACTCCGTGTGAGTCGATCCGCAACCATCATTAATATTGCGACCGTTCGGCGAACAACCGATCGGTATGACCTCTGCACCGAGCTCGGTCAGCGTTCTGGGCCCGCATTTGTAGCCGGCACCATTCGCACCGTCAAAAACGACTTTGACATCGTTCAGATCAAGATCATCGGGAAATGTCGAGGCACAAAACTCCTGATATCGCACACGCGCAGTGTCTATGCGCTTTGCCTTTCCCAGTGCCTGGGATTCGAGCGTAATGGCAGGCTGTCCGAGATAGCGCTCGATCTCGAGCTCCACCTCATCCGACAATTTGGCCCCGGCCCCGTCGAAAAATTTGATGCCGTTGTCGTAATAGCGGTTGTGCGACGCGCTGATCACCACGCCCAGGCTGGCTTCGAAACACTGAGTAAGATAAGCGATGCCCGGCGTCGGCAACGGGCCGAGCAACAGCACATCGGCACCGGCGGCCACGAAACCGGCCTCCAGCGCCGACTCGAACATGTAACCGGACAGCCTCGTGTCTTTGCCAATCAACACGGTGCCACCTGCCGGCACAAGCACCTGCGCTGCAGCGCTTGCCAGGCGAATCGCGAAATCGGCACTCATCGGGTCTTTGCCGACCGTGCCGCGCACACCATCCGTTCCGAAAAACCTCTTGCTCATTCGTCCTTTCCTGACCGCATTACCGCGCTGGCTATCTTGAGGGCATCGACTGTTTCATCCACGTCGTGGGTACGCACTATATTGGCACCACGTTCGACGGCCAATACCGCCGCAGCGATTCCCGACGGAAGGCGCTCTTCAACGCCCTTGCCTGTCACCGCCCCCAGTGTACGCTTGCGCGACAAGCCGACCAGCAAAGGCATCCCAAGTTCCTGGAACCGCCCCAGGCTGGCCAACAGGCGTACATTGTGCTCGTGCGTCTTGCCGAATCCAAATCCCGGGTCGATCGCGATCCTGTCGCCGTCCATACCGGCATCGCGACATGCTGCAATCCTTTGCGAAAGAAATTCCAGAATGTCGCCGGGGATGTCCTGGTAGCGGGGCTTATCCTGCATGGTGCCGGGCTCGCCCTTCATGTGCATGAGACAGACAGCAACACCCAGCTCGGACGCAGCATCTACAGCCCCGGCCTGCCGCAACGCGTAGACATCATTGATCATCGACGCGCCGGCATTTACTGCCGCGCGCATCACACCAGGTTTACTGGTATCGATAGAAATCGCGAGATCCGTGTTGCCGGCGATTGTCTCTACGACCGGTATGACACGATCCAGCTCTTCGTTCTCGGAGACCCGATCGGCGCCCGGCCTGGTGGACTCGCCGCCGACATCGACAATCGCCGCGCCGGCCTCAAACATGACTTCGGCCTGCCGAATAGCGGCATCGCTCGTAACGATTTTGCCACCATCTGAGAAGGAATCAGGCGTGACGTTGAGCACGCCCATAACCTGGGGACGATCTAGATTGAGTGTTCGGGAGCCGAGCTGCAGGTGCACTAATGTTCGCTGGCAGGTCCGCCGATCGTTCCGGTTGCCTCAGCGTCTTTGTCTTTTTTCACATCGGTAGGTTTCGAATCGTCCGAGTCTTCCCAGTCTTCGGGTGGCCTCGGTTCGCGACCTTCCATGATGTCCTGAACCTGTAGAGTGTCGAGCGTCTCGTACTTCATCAAACCCTTGGCCATGACATGAAGCTTCTTCTCGTGCTCTTTCAGGATCGACTTCGCGCGATCATAATTCTTGTCGATAATCTTTCTGACTTCTTCGTCGATCACATGTGCGGTGACATCCGATACCTGCTTGTGTTGTGTGACGGAACGGCCGAGGAATACTTCGCCATCTTCCTCGCTATAAGTCAGTGGTCCGAGTTTTTCGCTAAGGCCCCACTTGGTAACCATGTTGCGCGCTATCTCAGTTGCGCGTTCGATGTCGTTCGACGCGCCCGTCGTGACTTGCTCCGGCCCGTTGATCATCTCTTCGGCGAGCCTGCCGCCGAAAAGTGTAGAAATAACGCTGTCAAGCTGGCGTTTCGAGGTGCTGTATTTATCCTCCTCTGGCAAATACATCGTCACACCAAGTGCCCTGCCTCTGGGTATGATCGTCACCTTATAAACAGGGTCGTGATCCGGCACGCAATAACCAACGATCGCATGCCCTGCCTCGTGATAGGCGGTATTGAGCTTCTCCTGTTCGCTCATCACCAGCGAACGCCGCTCCGTTCCCATCATGATCTTGTCTTTTGCCTGCTCGAACTCGTCCATACTGACCACACGCTTGTTCGCGCGTGCGGCAAACAACGCCGCCTCGTTGACCAGGTTGGCCAGGTCGGCGCCCGAGAACCCGGGCGTACCACGAGCAATTACGTTTGGACGGACATCGTCGTCCAGCGGCACCTTGCGCATATGAACCTTCAGGATCAGCTCCCTGCCACGAATGTCCGGTAGCGGCACGACAACCTGTCTGTCGAATCGGCCCGGCCGCAGCAACGCCGGGTCCAATACGTCGGGGCGGTTAGTTGCGGCAATAACGATAATGCCTTCGTTTCCTTCGAAGCCATCCATCTCGACCAGCATCTGGTTCAGGGTCTGCTCACGCTCGTCGTGCCCGCCACCGAGGCCGGCGCCACGATGGCGGCCAACGGCATCGAGCTCGTCGATAAAGATAATGCAGGGCGCCTGCTTTTTTGCCTGATCGAACATGTCGCGTACACGTGAGGCACCGACGCCGACAAACATCTCGACGAAGTCCGATCCGGATATGGTGAAGAACGGCACCTTCGCTTCCCCGGCAATCGCTCTGGCCAAGAGAGTCTTGCCGGTGCCCGGCGGTCCGACCATCAGCACTCCCTTGGGAATCTTGCCGCCCAGTCGCTGGTATTTGCTCGGATCCTTGAGGAAGTCGACAATCTCGGAGACTTCGGCCTTTGCTTCTTCGATGCCGGCCACGTCGGCGAATGAAATACCGACCTGGTCCTCGCCGAGCAAACGCGCCTTGCTCTTGCCGAATGACATCGCGCCACGACCACCGCCTCCGCCCTGCATCTGACGCATGAAATAGATCCACACGCCGATCAGCAACAGAATCGGGAAGGAGCTGATGAGGAGTTGTCCGATCAGGCTTTGCGACTTCGGTTCCTGCGCCGTGAACTGAACGTCGTTGTCTTCCAGTATGCCGATGAGCGTGTTGTTGTCGGTCTCGGGGCTTATCGTGTAATAGGCGAGCGGAGGTCGATTGCCATAGCGGATGCGTTGCTCTTCAAATTCGACCCGATGAACATTGCCGGATCGAATTTGAGACAGAAATTCGGAGTAATCCTTCTTCTCGGGCGGCGGGCCACTGACACCACTCAGTCCCTGTACCACAGACAGAAGCACCACGATGATGACCACGAATACGAGGATGTTTTTTGTTAAATCGTTCACTTAAGTCCTGAACTCCCGCCGAATTATTAGACTGCGTCTAATAATTAGACATTACTATAGTTGATAGTTTCTCGCTACCAAGTAAACCTCACTGCTACCGGGCCTGGAGGCCTTGGGCTTAATGACTCTCACCCGTTCGAAGCTGCCGCGGGCGTCGGCGACAAAACCATCCGTTCCCTCGCCTTGAAACAGTTTACAAACAAAACTGCCCTGGCGTTTGAGCACCTTTCGAGCAAGATCGAGCGCCAGTTCGGCAAGATACATGGACCTCGGCTGATCTACCGCTTTGTTCCCGCTTATATTGGGAGCCATATCACTCATTACAAGGTGAACCGGTGAGTCTTCAATCATGCTATGGAGCAACAACAGCGTCTCGTCCTCCGTGAAGTCGCCCTGAATCTGCTGCACCGATTCCAGGCCATCCATTGGCAAGAGGTCCAGCGCGATAATCCGGCAACGCCCTTTCAATTTGGCCGAGACATACTGGCTCCAGCTGCCGGGCGCCGCGCCCAGATCGATGCAAGTCATATCCGGCCTGAGCACTGGCTCCTTTTGAAGGATTTGTTCGAGTTTGTAGACAGCGCGCGATCGCCAGCCTTCCCGCCGCGCCTGAAGCACATATGGATCTCTCTCCTGGCGTTCTCTCCAGTTACCTTTCTGCCGTCCACTCATCGTTCTACTGCTAGAATCTCGAGCCATGAATTTATCGGAATCACAAAAGAAGTTCCTGCGCGGTCGGGGCCATCAGCTGAAACCCGTGGTCACGGTTGGGGACGCCGGTTTGTCAGACTCTGTGATGCAGGAATTCAATTCGACTATCTCGCATCATGAATTAATCAAGGTCCGCGTTCGTGCAGGCAGCAGAGAAAGTCGCGATGCCTTGATTGACGAACTCTGCCGCGAGGGCGCCGGCATTCTCATTCAGCGAATTGGCAACGTCGCCCTGATATACCGCGCCAATCCGGACGAGCCGAGGATTAAGTTGCCCTAAAAAATCCCGTTATTCGTAACGAACCTCGATCACCTCATAGTATTTTTCACCGCCCGGCGCAGAGAAGCTGACGTCGTCTCCTTCATTCTTACCGATCATCGCTCTCGCGATCGGCGATGTAAACGAAATGAGCCCTGTCTTGATGTCCGCTTCGTCCTCGCCCACGATCTTGTAGACGATTTCGGTATCGGTCTGCATGTCGAGCAACTTGACCGTAGACCCGAATATAACTTTTCCCTTGGCGTCGACAGTGGTTACGTCGATGACCTGGACGTTTGACAACTTGCCTTCGATATCCTTGATTCGCGCCTCGATAAAGCCCTGCTGGTCCTTGGCAGCGTGATATTCCGCGTTCTCTTTGAGGTCACCGTGCGCGCGCGCCTCGGCAATTGCCTGGATCACAGCGGGCCGCTCCTCCGATTTCAGTTTCTTGAGCTCGTCGCGAAGCAGCGTGGCGCCGCGCAAGGTCATCGGTACCTTGTTCAAGCTGCTGCCTCCTTGTGCAAATCCTGCAGGCGATTGACGTCGCTGTCGTCGAGGTGCTCGAGTGCTATGCAGGTCGCCACGGCAGCACCCAGGGTCGTGTAATAGGTTACGTTCTGGCGGACTGCTGCGGCTCTGATCGACAGAGACTCCTGAATGGCTTGTTTGCCCTCGGTCGTGTTCACGATCAGACAGATCTCATTGTTCTTGATCATGTCGACGATATGTGGCCTGCCCTCGCGCACCTTGTTCACCCTGCGACAGGACACGCCGGCAGTTGCCATCGCCTGCGCCGTGCCATGTGTCGCCACGATGTCGAAACCCCTCTCGACAAGAATTTGTGCGAGCTCGACCGCGCCGTCCTTGTCTCGATCCCTGACGCTGAGCAGGGCTGCGCCCTGCCGCGGCAGGACGACGCCGGATGCCAGCTGTGCTTTCGCATATGCTTCGCCGAACGTGCGGCCAACCCCCATGACTTCCCCGGTAGACTTCATTTCGGGCCCGAGTATGGGGTCCGCACCGGCAAATTTAATGAAAGGAAACACGGACTCTTTCACAGAGAAGTAGGATGGCACGCGTTGGTTGACATAGCCCTGGGCTTCCAGCGACTCTCCGATCATCACACGCGCAGCGATCTTCGCCAACGGAATGCCGATGGCTTTTGAAACGAACGGTATGGTTCGTGACGCTCGCGGATTGACTTCGAGCAAATAGACGATGTCGTTCTGTATGGCGAACTGCGTGTTCATAAGGCCGACAACTTCCAGTCCCTTCGCCAGTTTGATGACCTGCTCGATCAGCTCCTTTTGCACCGCATCGTCGAGACTGAACGGCGGCAAAGAACAGCCGGAATCGCCTGAGTGCACGCCGGCCTGCTCGATGTGCTCCATAATGCCTCCAACCAGCACGCGCTCGCCGTCGCATACGGCATCGACGTCGACCTCGGTTGCCAGATCGAGGAACCGATCGAGAAGCACCGGACTGTTATTCGACACATCGATCGCAGCGTCCATATAGACAGCAAGATCCTCGTCACTGTGTACGATTTCCATCGCACGGCCACCAAGAACGTATGACGGCCTGACGACTAACGGATAGCCGACATCGCTGCCCATTTCGAGGGCTTGTTCCTTGTTGCGAGCCGCGCGATTCGGTGGCTGCCGAAGCTCCAGCTGCTCGACCAACTGTTGAAAACGCTCGCGGTCTTCTGCCAGGTCGATCGAATCGGGCGATGTGCCGATAATCGGCGCGCCCGCTGCCTCGAGGGCTCGCGCCAACTTCAGCGGAGTCTGTCCACCGTATTGAACAATGACCCCTTTCGGCTGTTCCTTTTCGATAATCTCCATGACGTCTTCGAACGTCAGCGATTCGAAATACAACCTATCCGAGGTGTCATAGTCCGTGGACACCGTTTCCGGATTGCAATTGACCATGATGGTCTCGTAGCCTGCTTCACGCAGCGCCAGCGACGCATGGACGCAGCAATAGTCAAACTCGATGCCCTGGCCGATGCGGTTCGGGCCGCCACCCAGAATCATGATTTTCGGCTTGTCTGTTGGCTCCGCCTCACATTCCTCGGCGTAGGTCGAATAGAGATAGGCGGTCGCCGTCGAGAATTCAGCGGCACAGGTATCGACGCGTTTAAACACCGGCCGCATTCCGTGTGCAATCCGCCGTTTTCGAATCACATCTTCTTCCTGACGCACCAGCTCGCCGATACGCGCATCCGAAAAACCCTTGCGCTTTAGCAGACGCAGTCTGTTTTCGTTCAGCCCGTCGAGCCCCTCCCTGCGCGTGTTCGTTTCCTCGATGACGAGGTCCGCAATTTGCACCAGAAACCAGGGGTCAATACCGGTCAGTTTGCCAACATCATCAAACGTGAATCCCTGCCGCATCGCATCGGCAACGTGCCAAATGCGCTCGGCGCCGGGATGGCGTAACTCATGACGTAATCTGTCCCTCTCGTTATTATCGAGGGCTGCGCGGGCCTTTTCGTTGAGGCCGGTGACGCCCGTCTCAAGGCCGCGCAACGCTTTTTGTAAAGACTCCTGGAATGTACCGCCGATGGCCATGACCTCGCCGACCGATTTCATCTGCGTAGTCAGGCGTTCGTTCGAACCGGGAAATTTCTCGAACGTGAAGCGCGGTATCTTGGTGACGACGTAGTCGATAGTCGGTTCGAATGACGCCGGCGTTGCTCCACCCGTAATATCGTTTTGCAATTCATCCAGCGTGTAACCAACCGCGAGTTTCGCGGCAACTTTGGCGATGGGAAAACCGGTCGCCTTGGATGCGAGGGCTGAGGACCGGGAAACCCTCGGATTCATCTCGATAACGACCATCCGGCCATCCTCCGGATTGACGGCGAATTGCACGTTCGAGCCGCCAGTCTCTACGCCGATCTTGCGCAAGACATCGATGGAGGCATTACGCATCCGCTGGTATTCCTTGTCAGTCAGGGTCTGCGCCGGTGCGACAGTGATCGAATCGCCCGTGTGTACGCCCATCGCATCGACATTTTCGATGGAGCAGACAATGATGCAGTTGTCATTTTTGTCCCGAACGACCTCCATCTCGAACTCTTTCCATCCCAATACCGATTCTTCCAGCAATACCTCCGTCGTCGGCGACATTTCCAGGCCGTGGGCGACGATCTTCTTGAATTCCTCCCGGTTGTAGGCAATGCCACCGCCGGTGCCGCCCAGCGTGAACGACGGCCTGATAATGGTCGGAAAACCGATTTCTACCTGTTTCTCCAGCGCCTCTTCCATCGAGTGAGCGATCTCGGAGTCTGGCACCTCGAGACCGATCTCTGTCATGGCCTTGCGAAATTGCTCGCGATCTTCGGCCATGTCGATTGCCTCCCGCGACGCGGCAATCAGTTCGACACCATATTTCTCGAGCACACCTTCCCGGACCAGGTCCAGCGCACAATTGAGGCCCGTTTGACCGCCCATCGTCGGCAATAACGCATCGGGTCGCTCTTTCGCGATGATTCTCTCGACCGCACTCCATAGCACCGGCTCGATGTAGATGGCATCGGCCATTTCGGGGTCGGTCATGATCGTCGCCGGGTTGGAGTTCACGAGAATGACCCGAAAACCTTCTTCTTTTAGTGCCTTGCAAGCCTGCGCCCCCGAATAATCGAATTCGCAAGCCTGGCCGATCACGATTGGGCCTGCCCCGATGATCAGGACGCTCTCTATGTCAGTGCGTTTCGGCATAGTTCACTTGGATCATAGATCACATTAAGAAGATAATGTAACAAATTGTTTTAGAAGTATTTTTCATTGAAGGGCAGCTACCGTTCGCGACGCATTGCGTTTGAGTTCGTCCATGTCGGCAAGGAATCGGTCGAACAATGGTAAGAGATCATGTGGACCCGGACTTGCCTCTGGATGCCCCTGAAAGCTGAAGGCCGGTACGCCTTTAACGGCAATACCCTGCAGGGTGCTGTCGAACAGAGAGCGATGTGTCGCTTCGACATTTTCCGGCAGGGAGTCCTCCTCCACCGCGAAGCCGTGGTTTTGACTCGTGATCATCACTTTGCCGGACTCGAGGTCCTGCACGGGATGATTGGCACCGTGATGGCCGAATTTCATCTTGACCGTATTGGCGCCGCAGGCGAGCGCCAGCAACTGATGTCCGAGGCAAATACCGAATACGGGCACACCACTCTCGAGAATTTTCTGTATCGCCGTGATGGCATAGTGGCAGGGTTCGGGGTCGCCGGGACCGTTGGAAAGAAAAATACCGTCGGGTGAGAGCGCCAGTGCCTCCGCCGCCGTTGTGGTCGCCGGTACCACTGTCATTCGGCAATCCAGATCGGATAGCAGCCTCAGAATATTTCGCTTGATACCAAAATCGTAGGCGATCACGTGGTATGGCGCGATACGACGGCTGATAATTCGGCCGCGCTTGCCGAAGTCGGTGCCATGACACCACTGGTACATGCGATCCGTGGTGACAAACTTGGCCAGATCCATGCCGGCGATGCCCGGGAATTTCTGTGCGTGTTCGGTTGCGGTTTCAGGATCGACATCGCCTGTCATGATGCAGCCGGACTGGGCGCCCTTCTCCCTGATCAGGCGCGTCAGCATTCGGGTGTCGATATTTGCGATTGCCACGGTTTCGCCGCCCCGTAAGAACTCCTTGAAGTCACGCTCGGCACGCCAACTGCTGACCAGAATCGACGCATCTCTGACGATCAATCCAGAGGCATGAATCTGCGAAGACTCCATGTCGACGCTATTGGTGCCGGTGTTGCCAATGTGGGGATAGGTCAGGGTAACGATCTGGCGGCAATAGGAGGGATCGGTCAGGATTTCCTGGTATCCGGTCATCGCCGTATTGAATACGACTTCGCCAATGGTCTTGCCCTCGGCACCAACGGACAAGCCGTGGAAAATGGTTCCATCTTGCAATGCCAGAACTGCAGGCGTACTCAAACTAAATCCTCAGATGCACAAAAGCGGAAGGACTGTGCCTCCCGCTCATCTGATCGCCTACCAGTCGGCGATCCGCGCTAGTTTACTCAAGCCAGTCGATTCGCGCCAGCTTGACATAAAAAGCCTCAGACGTGTCTGTCCGGTGACAGGAACAACAAATCATGCATCGTGTAGAGCCCGGCTGGCTGAGATACCAGCCATTGGGCGGCCTTGAGAGCGCCGTCAGCAAAGACTTTCCGATTCAAAACCACATGTTTCAGTTCAAGGCGTTCGGAGTCGCTGTAGAGCATGACCGTGTGCTCACCCGGCACCTCGCCTTCCCGGGTCACCTCGAATCCGATCTGCCCAGGCGCCAGCGGTCTTTTTATCCCGGCCGGGTCATATTCCCTCATCGATTCGAAGTCCTGCCCACGCGCTTCGGCCAGTGTTTCGCCCAGTTTAAGCGCCGTGCCCGACGGTGCATCTATTTTGTGCACATGATGTGTCTCATGGATTTCCGCTGCGAAGTCGGCACCAAGCGCTGCTGCAGCGTCGCGAACCAGGCTGTCCAGCACAGCAATGCCGAGGCTCATGTTTCGGTCGTAAAGAACCGGCACAGTTTTTGAGACGTTGTCGATAGCCTCAATTGTCTCGGAGTCCAGACCGCTTACACCGATCACCAGCGGTTTTTCAGCCGCCAGCACGGCCTCGAGGACAGTTGCCGTGGCATCCGGCAGACTAAAGTCGATTGCGACATCCGATGCAGGCAGCACGACAGCCAAATCACTGCTGACAACGATCTCTTCGTCTGCAGTGACTTCTTTTCTGGTCCATACGGCGGACAGTCGTAGCTCATCGTTGCTCGCGATTGCACGCATGAGTTCCTGGCCCATGCGTCCGGTGCCAAGAACAGCAATCTTTAACGTCATTGGCTTACGCGCTCGAAGAATCGCTTGACCATGTCGAGCCAACCACCGGCACGGGGACTGTGCTTGTCACCGCCCGCGCTGACGGATTCATCGAAGCTCTGCAGCACCGTTTCCTGCTCCGCCGTCAGATTGATCGGTGTCTCGACCGCAACGCGGGCGAATAAATCACCCTGCCTTCGGTCGCGTACGGTTGACACGCCCTTGCCGCGTAATCGGAAATTCTTTCCGGACTGCGTGCCGGCCGGAATCTTCAGCGACACATGTCCATCGAGCGTTGGAAGTTCCACCTCGCCGCCCAGGGCCGCGGTCGCAAAGCTGATCGGCACCTCGCAGGACAGATCTGCGCCGGCGCGATGGAATATCTTGTGGGGATTCACGCGTATCTCGACATAGAGATCGCCGGGCGGGCCGCCGTTGCGGCCTGCCTCACCTTCACCCGTAAGCCGGATTCGATCGCCGTCTTCCACACCTTCTGGGACTTTTACCGATAATTTCTTGGTCTTGGAGATGCGGCCGCGTCCATGGCAGTTATTGCATGGAATTGTGATAACCGTACCCGCGCCTTTACAGGCCGGACAGGTTTGCTGAATCGAAAAGAAGCCCTGCTGCATGCGGACCTGGCCGGCACCGCCACAAGTCGCGCAACTGACTGGCTCTGAGCCCTTTTCGGCGCCGCTGCCGCCGCACTCCTCGCAGCTCACCTGGGTCGGCACCTCGATCGTGACCGAGTCGCCACTGACTGCCTGTTCAAGGTCCAGCCGGAGTTCATAGCCGAGATCGGCGCCTCGAAATACCTGACTGCGGCTGCGCCGTCCGCCGCCGAAAATGTCGCCGAAGACATCGCCGAAGACATCGCCGAATCCCTCGGCGCCGAAGCCGCCACCTGCAGGGCCACCCCGCACACCATCGTGACCGAACTGGTCATAGGCGGCCCGCTTGTCGGAATCGCTCAGGACTTCGTAAGCTTCCTTTGCCTCTTTGAATTTGCGCTCGGCGTCGCTGTCATCCGTGTTGCGATCAGGATGATGCTTCATAGCCAGCCGGCGATACGACTTCTTTATCTCATCGTTCGAGGCACTCTTGGAGATACCAAGAATTTCGTAATAGTCGCGTTTGGCCATAAATGCTTTGCTTCTAAATCAAAGGCGCCACTTCGGGCGCCCTGATCATCTCAAAACCCTCACGGGGCAAGCTAGTCTGATTTCTGCTCGTCGTCTGAGTCCACTTCCTCAAACTCGGCATCGACAACATCGTCGCCCGATGAGGCAGCTTCGCCACCATCCTGCGCCTCGCCACCCGCCTTCTCCTGCTCGGCATAGAGCTTTTGAGCGAGCCCCGCCGATGCCTCGGCAAGCGCCGCGGTCTTGGCTTCGATTGCGTCCTTCTCGTCTTTCTCCAACGCCGCTTTCAGATCCGCAACCGCCGTTTCGATTGCATGACGCTCTTCGCCGCTTGCCTTTTCACCGAGTTCACTCAGTGTCTTTTCGGCGGCATGGATCAGGTTATCCGCCTGATTACGAACGTCAACCAGCTCGCGGAACTTCTTGTCTTCCTCGGCATGACTCTCTGCGTCGACGACCATCTGTTCAATTTCTTCATCGGACAGGCCGCTGGATGCCTTGATGACGATGTTCTGGCTCTTGCCGGTAGCTTTGTCCTTCGCCGACACATTGAGAATGCCATTCGCGTCGATGTCGAACATCACCTCAATCTGCGGCAAACCGCGCGGCGCCGGCGGAATGTCGGCCAAATCGAATCGTCCGAGCGACTTGTTGTCCTGCGATCGTTCGCGCTCACCTTGCAACACGTGAATGGTCACTGCAGTCTGATTGTCGTCCGCGGTGGAAAACACCTGCTCGGCGTTTGCCGGAATCGTCGTGTTCTTGTCGATCAGCTTGGTCATCACTGCGCCAAGCGTCTCGATACCAAGCGACAAGGGCGTTACATCCAACAACAAGACATCTTTGACTTCCCCTGCCAGGACACCACCCTGAATCGCAGCACCCACGGCAACTGCTTCATCGGGATTCACGTCGCGTCTCGGCTCCTTGCCGAAGAAGTTCTGCACTTCTTCCTGGACCTTGGGCATCCGTGTCTGGCCGCCGACCAGGATAACGTCGTCAATCTCGTTGACCTTCAATCCCGCATCCTTCAATGCGATCTTGCAGGGCCCAATCGTCCTGGCGATCAGTTCTTCCACCAGTGACTCGAGCTTGGCTCGTGTCAGCTTGATGTTGAGATGCTTCGGACCGCTTGCATCAGCCGTGATGTAGGGCAGGTTAACTTCGGTCTGCTGTCCTGAAGAAAGCTCGATTTTCGCTGTTTCTGCAGCTTCTTTCAGTCGCTGCATCGCCAGTGGATCCTTGGTGATATCGACACCACTTTCGCGCTGAAATTCGGTGCTCAGATATTCGATGATCCTCATATCGAAGTCTTCACCACCGAGGAACGTGTCACCGTTCGTCGCCAGTACTTCGAACTGATGCTCGCCGTCCACCTCGGCGATCTCGATGATCGATACGTCAAACGTGCCGCCACCAAGATCGAATACAGCAATCTTGGCGTCACCGCGTTTCTTGTCCATGCCGTAAGCGAGCGCAGCCGCGGTCGGCTCATTGATGATACGTTTTACTTCGAGGCCGGCGATCTTGCCTGCGTCTTTGGTTGCCTGGCGCTGCGAGTCATTGAAATAGGCCGGCACTGTGACCACTGCTTCGGTGACATCCTCGCCAAGATAGTCTTCTGCGGTCTTTTTCATTTTCATCAGCACACGCGCCGAGATCTCAGGTGGCGCCATGGCTTTGTCGTTTACCTGCGCCCAGGCATCGCCATTTTCCGCCTTGACGATCGTGTACGGCACCATGTTGATGTCCCGCTGCACGACGTCGTCTTCAAAACGGCGTCCGATGAGGCGCTTGATGGCAAACAATGTATTGGTTGGATTTGTGACCGCCTGGCGCTTGGCTGATTGCCCTACAAGCACCTCGTCGTCCTTGCTGAATGCAACAATCGACGGTGTTGTGCGATCTCCCTCGCTGTTCTCGATGACTCTTGGCTTGTCGCCTTCCATCACCGCAACGCAGGAATTAGTGGTACCGAGGTCGATACCGATGACTTTACCCATGATTCCTAATCTCCGAGTTCGGTTGTATTGCTAAAAACTTACGCTGTAAGTGGGGCCTGGCCCGGGCCTTTCAAGCCTGGCCGAGCCCCTGACAATCATTGTTCCGGCTCGTCGTCGCCGGGCTTGTCAGCCGGATCAGAGGCGACCACAACGCGAGCGGGCCGCAGCAGACGGCCATTCAGGGCGTATCCCTTTTGAAACACGGTCAACACGGACCCGGGCTCGACATCGGCTGACGGCTGCATGGTCATCGCCTCGTGTTCCTGCGGGTCGAAGGGCTCGCCTTCCGGATCCAGTTCCACGACGCCGAAGCGCTCCATCGTCGCCGTCAGTAATTTGAGCGTCGCCTTCTTGCCTTCCAGCAGACTCTGCGCGTCGGCTTTGTCTGCCGCTGCCAGACCCATTTCGAGGCTGTCTTTCACCGCGAGCAGCTCGCTGCAGAATCGTTCCAGCGCGAACTTGTGGGCGTTCTCGACGTCTCTGCTTGCGCGCTTGCGAACGTTTTCGAGTTCCGCCGCTGCCCTCACATACTTGTCCCAGTTCTCGTCCGCGAGTGCCTGCAACTCGGCCAGGGCCGTATCGCCGTCAGGCGCTTCGACGCTCTCACCGGCAGATCCATCGGCACCATTCTCTGATGCACCTTCGGCCTCTGGCTGGTCTGTTTCCGGACGATCGTGCTGTCCACTCATTTCGGGATTGCTCCGGTTACTGGTCGGCCGCGGATTTTACCGGCAGGCGGCTCGCTAAAGAAGGGGCATGATTGGGGTCGGCCCGGCGAATATCAAGATCAGTATCGAGCTCAGTCGTCCGTATGCAGCGCGGAACCCAGCAGTCTTGCGGTGATATCGACGATCGGGACGACCCGGTCATAGGCCATACGCGTAGGCCCAATCACGCCGAGTACGCCGATCCCGTCGTCCTCGGTCCGGTACGGCGCCGTCACGACGCTACAATCGTCGAGAATCTGCACACCCGACTCCTCGCCAATGAAGACCTGCACGCCTGACGCATTGATGCTCCTGTCGAGCAAGTCCAGCATGAAACGTCTCTTGGAAAACGCGTCGAACAGGCGGCGCAAGGTATCGATATCCGAGAGCTCGGCAAAATCCATCAGATTTCTCTCGCCAGCGACAACGCATTCCGCATGTGGCGTGGCCGCGCCTTCCATCACGGACCTCGCAACGGCAATGATGTCGTGCATCGCCTGGTTCATTGAATCGCGTGTTTGTTCTAGGTCAGCCAGCAATCGTTCACGAATCTGCTGCAAATCGATGCCGGCATAGTTCTCATTGATGAAATTCGCCGCGCGCTGCAGCTCCGACGCACTATGAGCTTGATCGGTATGCAGAATGCGGTTCTGCACCTCGCGATCATTGATAACGAGGATAGCGAGCACCCGATTGTCAGACAGCGATAGAAATTCGATCTGCCGAAGCGTCGCGTGATGCCCTTTGGGCACGGTGACGACGCCCGCTAGGCTGGTAATTTTGGAGAGCAGATCAGATACCGAACTGACAAGCGCTTCGGGATCGTCCTGTTGCTCGTTGAGTTTCGATTGCATCTTTCTGATTTCGCCTTCATTCGGCGGCCTGAAGCGTACCAGGGTGTCGACGAACAATCGGTAGCCCCGTGGCGTTGGAATCCTGCCAGCAGAGGTATGTGGCGCTGCGATGAAACCCATCTCTTCGAGATCGGACATCACATTTCGTATTGTGGCGGGACTCAGATCGATACCAGCGTCGCGGGCAAGCGTGCGCGAGCCTACGGGTTGGCCATCGCGAATGAAGCGCTGGATCAATACTCGAAGGAGATATTGAGCACGTTCGTTCGGTGCGGAACTAATTGCTTCTGCAGTCATTCGTAGATTACGAAAAATGAGCGAGCAACTCATTAATGGTAGTGTGGAAACGAAAAGCTAGCAACGGCTAGGCGGTGGGTCAAGGGTTTGCAACAATTCACCACGTAGGCATTTTCCTTTTACTCGTTTCGAGCTTTATGAGCAAAGAATTCAACACAGTAGCCATTATGGGCCGGCATGAAGACCCGCGAGTCGCGGAGCCTGTTGCCGCGCTGGCGTCCTATTTAACAAAAGCTGACCATAATGTCGTTACCGTGACGGGATCCCCTGCCGGGCTTTCAGGCCGGCGGGTGCCGGAGGCGGAAATTGCGGGTGTCTCGGATCTGATTATCGCCGTCGGCGGCGATGGATCCATGCTCTATGCCGCAAGGCTCGCGAGGGAAGACAATGTACCGTTGCTCGGCATTAACAGGGGACGGCTCGGCTTTCTAGCAGACGTGACACCCGATGAAATGCTGGTGAGCCTCGCCAAAGTCCTGGCCGGCGACTATTCCCGGGAATCACGATTAATGCTCGATGCGCGGCTCGAGACGAATGATGGCAACGTTGTCAGAGCCGTTGCAATGAATGACATCGTGCTGCAACGCCGTGGCACCGGAAGAATGGTCGACTTCGAAACATCGATTGCCGGCCAGTACGTAAATACGCATTCGGGCGACGGTCTGATTGTCGCGACGCCGACTGGATCGACGGCGTATGCACTTAGTTGCGGTGGCCCCATTATTCAGCCGCAACTCGACGCCGTCGTCGTCGTGCCGGTCTGTCCGCACACTTTGAGCGACCGACCGGTGGTCGTTCCAGCGAGCCTCGAGATTGAAGTCAAACTTCTCGAACACGCAGATACTCAGGCAGAAGTCACTGCCGATGGTCATTCCGTTGGCACATTGTCTGCCAATGATCGCCTGTTGATAGGGGCTGCGGACAAGCGAATTACACTCATCCATCCCCCCGGCTACGACTTTTATGAGATTCTGCGTTCCAAGCTGCATTGGGGAAAAGACATCCGCATCCGCCCGGGGAAGCGATAATCCATGCTCAGAAGCCTGCAAATTCGAAATTTCGCCATCATCGATCAGATCGATGTCGAGTTCGATAAAGGTATGACGGTGCTAACGGGAGAGACTGGCGCCGGCAAGTCAATCCTCGTCGATGCACTCGGATTGGTACTCGGGGAACGTGGCGGCAACGGCCTGGTTCGAAGCGGCGCGGAACGTGCCGAGTTCAGTGCTGAGTTTAGCCTGGGAGATCTGCCTGACGCCAAATGCTGGCTCGAAGAGCAAACGCTTGATCAGGGCGACGAGTGCGTGCTTCGACGGGTGATAAACGCCGACGGACGCTCCCGGGCATTCATAAATGGCAACGCGGTCTCATTGCAGACCCTCAAGGGTCTGGGCGAGCGCATGCTTGATATTCACGGCCAGCATTTTCACCAATCACTCGGCCGCCGCGACGTACAACGCGACCTGCTAGACCATTTCGACGACCTCATCGAATTGCGCAAGACTACCGAGCGCGATTTCGGAGAATGGCAGGCACTGGCGACAAGACTTCACGATCTCGAGTCCGCCGATGCGGATCGGGAATCGCGCCTTGACCTTCTTGAATTTCAGCTTGGCGAACTCGATGCCCTGGGCATGCAGGAAAATGAAATGGACGCATTGCATGGCGAAAGGCAGAAATTGCAAAATTCAGGAAGACTCGCCGACGGCGTATCCGGCGTACTGCAGAGTATTTACGACAATGACACGGCGAATGCCCAGAGCTTGCTTGCCGATGCATGTCAAACACTAGCTCAATTGAATGATTTCGACCCACAACTCGACCCGGTACTGGCCGTTCTTAACGAAGCAAGCATCCAGGTCAGCGAAGCTACCGACACATTGCGACGTTACGCAGACACGATCGAGATGGACCCGGCGCGTCGTGACTGGGTCGAAGAACGCATCAATGCGATTCAGTCAATCGCGCGCAAACATCGCGTGGAGCCGGATGCACTGCCGGAAGTGCATGATAAAATTCGCGAAACCCTGGATGAACTACAAAATTCGGAAGCGCGTGGCGCAGAACTCAGCGAAGAAACAAAACGAGCCGCCAACGCATATCAAAAGCGCGCAGGGACTTTGTCCAGGGCTCGAAGAAAAGCCGCTGTCAGTTTTTCGGCCGCCGTTACGAAAACGATGTCAGGTTTGGGCATGCCAGGCGGGACGTTTGAGGCGACCGTCGTCGAATGTGGCGAAGGCAATGAGAAATCGCACGGTATCGACGTAATCGATTTTCTCATCAGTGCGAATCCCGGACAGCCGCTGATGCCATTGGCAAAAGTGGCTTCGGGCGGCGAGCTGTCGAGAATGAGTCTGGCGATTCAGGTGATTGCGAGCGACGGCAACACGATTCCAACAATGATTTTTGACGAGGTCGACAGCGGCATTGGCGGTGGCGTCGCGGAAATGCTCGGGCGCAGGCTCAGGGAAGTCGGCGACAACTCACAGGTTCTTTGCGTGACCCACCTGCCCCAGGTGGCCAGTATCGCTGCGCACCATTACCGGATAAACAAGATTACTGATGGGAAATCGACCAAAACGGGCGTCGTGCGACTTGGAACCGACGAGCGCATTGAAGAACTGGCGAGAATGTTGGGCGGCGTCTCAATTACGGAAAAGACCAGAGAACACGCAGCAGAAATGCTCAAGTCGGCCTGAACAGGCCACGCTGCATCTTTAATCTGAATCCTTGCGCAGCGGTTTCACGTAGAGCACGAGGCTGTGATCGATCAGCTCATATCCATGTTGCTTCGCAATGTCGTGTTGTAACCGCTCGATATCGTCACTCATGAACTCAACGACATCGCCGGACTCAACGCACACCATGTGATCGTGATGCTCGCCTTCGTCCATTTCAAAGACCGAATGCCCGCCTTCGAAATTATGGCGATTGACGAGCCCCGCTGTCTCGAATTGGGTTAAAACCCGGTAGACGGTTGCCAGTCCGATATCCTCGCCCGTTTCGAGCAACTCCTTGTATATGTCTTCGGCACTCAGATGCCGTTGCTTGTCGCCCTCGAGTATTTCGAGAATCTTGAGTCGGGGTAAAGTGACCTTGAGGCCGGCTTTTCTTAATTCCTGACGTTGCAGCATTGCGTGGCTCTGGCTGTGTAAGAAGCGTTGTGGCGGCTACCGCGGCGGTAGGCAAGAAGGTATCATGCGCGGCTATTATGACCCAGTTGAACCGGCCGCTCCACCGTCGGTCCAATGTCACCCCAAAACACACAATTGAAAAACCATAACAGAATCAACGACTAATGCGAAAACACCTCATCTCAATCTGTCTGTTTTTTGCCCTGTTTGCGGCCGGCGGCTGCGTTTATCAGGCGAACCTCAACCAGGGAAATGTCATCAAGCAGGAGGATCTCGACCAGGTGGAAGTCGGCATGACTCGCAGCCAGGTGAGATTTTTGCTTGGCACGCCGATGATCAACGACCCGTTCCATGACGAACGCTGGGACTACATCTACTTTCTAAAAGTCGGCCGCGACGACGCGATCTTCAAGCGCTGGATATCGATCTTTTTCGAAGCCGATAAGGTAAGCGAGATTACCGACGGCCAGGAACTCAGTCCGGATCTCTAGTGTCGTCTCGTGGTTGTCCCATCGAGCCCCCGCTTGCCGCCAATAGTCGTCTTTCATCCCGAGGATCCATTAGCAGAGGTCTGTATAGCTCCAGCCGGTCGCCCTCTTGCAGATGATGGTCGCGACTGACAACTTTGCCCCACACGCCGGCCTGATAGCGCGATAGGTCCTCGCCAGCAAACTTATCGCTAATCGCGGATAGCGCTATAGCCGCCTCCACCGTGATACCTGGATCAACTTCCAGGAGCATCAGTTCCTGCTGATCCGGCATCGCGAATACGACTTCGACGTTCACTTCTTAACGTGCACCGAAAATATCTTTTGCGCGCCCGGTAAATGCATCGACTAACGAATTACAGGTTTCTTCAAAGAAGGCGCCGAACATCATGTCGACAAACATGCTTTCGAATTCGAAATCGAGCTCGAGCAAAACCTTGCACCCCTCTTCTCCGAGCTCGGTAAAACGCCAGCCTCCCTGCAGGGTTCGGAATGGGCCACCGATCAGCGCCAGGTCGATTTTGTCGAATTCATGACGTGTGTTTAGCGTCGTAAAGTGATTGCTTATAGAACCCTTGTGGAGTTCGAGCGTTGCCTCGACGGTGTTTTCTGTCCGATTGTGTATCTCCGCGTCATTACACCAGGGCAGAAACTGAGGGTAGGATTCGACGTCGTCCACAAGCACGAACATCTCGCGTGCTGTATAGGGAACCAGGGCGCTACGATTGACTGTGCGCACGTTGTCTAGCCGGATAGATCAGGCAGCAAACCGACAGCCTTCAGGAATACAAAGAGGATTGCGAGCGGTGCGACAAAGCGGGCGAGCAAGCGCCACAATTTGTACAAAAACCCTGTTCCACCGAGTTCGTCCGCTGTGGAATTGCGGCACATGACCCAGGCGGCAAAAACCGTTATGAACACACCACCAATAGGCAGCATGATGTTGCTCGTGATGTAGTCGACATTGTTGTAAATCGTGCCTTTGTAGAAGCTCAACCCGGACAACACGTTAAACGACAGAACCGAGCCCATTCCGACGACCCAGATCAGAAGCCCGACAAATGTCGCTGCCTGCGCCCGGGTTCGTCCGAAGCGCTCAACCATCCAGGCAACTGCCGGTTCGATAAGACCGATCGCCGATGTCCATGCGGCGAACGACAACAGCACAAAAAACAGCGTTGCGAAAAATACGCCGCCCGTCATCTGACCAAACGCCAATGGCAGCGTCTCGAACACCAGGCCGGGTCCCGCCGCTGGATCGAGACTATTCGCGAATACCAACGGGAAAATCACAAGTCCGGCCAGTATCGCAATCAGGG
>Ga0255058_10000617_pt1 | contig 20775 bp, 21 predicted proteins | sample Cases_109_9_MG_FD_188637 | JGI IMG/M metagenome (GOLD analysis project Ga0255058, IMG submission 188637) | Seawater microbial communities from Amundsen Gulf, Northwest Territories, Canada - Cases_109_9 | ecosystem: Environmental > Aquatic > Marine > Gulf | place: Canada: Northwest Territories... | reverse complement strand
TCGGTGAAGACGGTATCGCCGGCCTATCGCCCATTTCCCAGCGCCTCATCGAGGGGGCGGAGCTGGTTGTCGGCGGCACACGCCACCTAGAGCTTGCCGGTCCGTTGATTCGCGGGGAACGCCTAGCATGGCCGAGCCCTATCCATGACGCATTCCCGCACATCCTAGCAAGACGTGGAAAGGCCGTGACCGTCCTTGCCAGCGGCGATCCGTTTCATTTCGGTATCGGCAAGCAGCTAGCCACTCTTGTTCCTGCCGACGAGTTCATAGCCATACCTAATGCCTCCGCGTTTTCTCTTGCCGCCGCCCGTATGGGCTGGGCGTTGCAGGATGTCGCAACCATCACGTTGCATGGCCGCGCACTCGAAGCGACCATTCGCTATCTGCAGCCCGGCGCCCGCATCCTAGCCCTCTCCTGGGACGGTGAGACACCGCATAAACTTGCGACCCTGCTTGCCGAGCGTGGTCTTGGCGCTAGCCGGCTTGTCGTCCTGGAATCGATGGGCGGTCCGCGCGAGCGCGTTCGCGAGACGCTGGCGAAAGAATTCAATCTTTCGGATGTTGGTGCTCTGAACACAATTGCCGTTGAAGTCGTCGCGGAAGCAGGAAGCCGCATTGCTCACTTGGCCTGCGGGCTCGATGACTCACTCTTTGAGAACGATGGCCAACTGACGAAACGTGAAGTACGGGCCATGGTGCTTTCCTCCCTGGCGCCGCGACAAGGAGAATTGCTGTGGGACATCGGACTCGGTGCGGGTTCGATCGCCATAGAATGGATACTCTGCCATCCCAGTCTGCGCGCAATCGGCATCGAAGAGCGAGCCGACCGGGCGGAAAGAGCCACGCGCAATGCTGCTGCTCTCGGCGCTCCGGACTTGGAAATTGTCACCGGACGTGCGCCAGATGCTCTTCAAGGTCTCCCTGCGCCTGACGCCGTTTTTGTCGGCGGCGGGTTGACCGACGGCGTTCTGGAGGCTGCATGGCGGTCGTTGAATTCGGGAGGTCGCCTCGTCGCCAACGCGGTTACGTTGGAGAGCGAAACGATCCTTCTTGAGATCTTCCGGCGTCTTGGCGGAGAACTGATGCGTCTTGATATATCACGTGCCGACAGAGTTGGTGCTCTACATGGCTGGCGACCGTCCATGCCCATTACACACTGGCGGATTACCAAACCATGATGGTTGCCGGGATAGGATGTCGAAAAGGCGTCACCCCAGATGCCGTAGGCGAGGCGATCGCGACTGCTCTTGAGCGCTGCAGCGTTAGCTGCTCGCAGATCGATGCTCTCGCAACGGAATTCGCGAAGAGCTCTGAAGAAGGTATCATTGCGACCGCCGAAACCATGGCTGTGCCGCTCGTCTTCGTCAGCCACAGCGAAATGATTCTCGTTGCAGGCCACGCGCTGACGTCGTCTCCGCGAGTCGTCGCAATCAAGGGAGTGCCCTCCGTCGCAGAGACTGCTGCACTAGCGGCGGCAGGACGTTCTGCTCGACTGCTTGCTCCTCGCGTAGCAACGAAGACCGTCACCTGTGCTATCGCCGTCGGAGAAGGTCGATGACCGTTCATTTCATTGGCGCTGGACCGGGTGCCCCCGACCTCATCACCGTCCGCGGACGCGACCTGATCGCTCGCTGTGGCGTGTGTCTCTATGCGGGTTCCATAGTCTCGGAATCCTTACTGGCACACTGCCCCAAAGGTGCCCGCGTCGTGAATACGGCTCCGATGTCGCTTGTCGAGATCGTGGGCGAGTTTGTCCGCGCGACCGCAGCCGGAGAGGACGTTGCACGACTCCATTCCGGCGATCTGTCGATCTGGAGCGCGCTAGGCGAGCAACTCCGGCGTCTGGACGCGCTCAAGATTGCCTATACGATCACACCCGGCGTTCCATCATTTGCCGCTGCGGCTTCTGCTCTGCGCTGCGAGTTGACGCTTCCCGAGGTCGCGCAATCCGTCGTACTTACGCGCACCCCTGGCCGCGCTTCCGCCATGCCAGAAAAGGAGACGCTCACGGCATTTGCCGCTACAGGTGCGACGCTTGCGATTCACCTTTCAATCCAGTCTTTGGCGCGGGTCGTCGAGCAAGTCGTACCCTTTTACGGAAACGAATGTGCGGCAGCCGTGGTCTATCGCGCGAGTTGCCCCGACGAACGCATCATCCGTGCCACTCTGGGCACTATTGTGCAGCGCCTGGCGGAACAGGGCGACATTGAGCGCACCGCGCTCATTTTCGTTGGTCCCGCACTCGCATCTGACGATTTCCGCGACAGCGCGCTTTATGATGCCGGCTATCAGCGTCGCTTCCGCGGGAGACCCGCATGAACAGGATGCGTGATGGCGAATGCTAGCCCTCGCGGCCTGATAATTGCTGCACCTCGCTCAGGGGCTGGGAAGACGACGATCGCGCTCGGTCTCATGCGGGCGCTGCGCCGCCAAGGCGTCGCTGTGCAACCATTCAAGTGCGGGCCCGATTACATTGACCCGGCGTTCCACTCAGCTGCCGCCGGCCGGACCAGCATCAACCTCGATACCTGGGCCATGAGGTCAGAGCTCATCGCTGCTCTCGTGCAAACGGCTGCCGCAAACGCTGACTTGTGCATTGTCGAAGGCGTGATGGGCCTCTTCGATGGCGCCCCGGTAACGGGCCAATGCGGGAGAGGCTCTACGGCGGACCTCGCTGCGCTCACCGGATGGCCGGTTTTGCTCGTCCTTGACGTCTGGGCTCAGGCGGAAACGGCGGCGGCCGTCGCACTGGGGTGCAACGTTTATCGTGACGACGTCCAAATCGCCGGCGTCATCTTGAATGGCATATCCAGTGTGCGGCACGAGCAAATCGTTGGCAGTGCCATTCGTCGTCTCGACCTTCCCCTTTTTGGTGCAATGTATCGCAACGATGGCCTTGCTCTCCCAGAGCGCCATTTGGGTCTTGTGCAGGCCGACGAGACAATTGACCTCGACAATCGGCTCAATAGGATCGCCGATGCGGTTTGTGATGCCATCCAGATCAATGAGCTGGCCGCGGCGGCGAGTTCACTTGCGATCAACCCCGTAAAAGCCGAGCAGCGCCGATCCGATGTCGTGAAGATGCTTCAACCGCCCGGACAAAGAATCGCACTCGCACAAGATCGCGCCTTCTCCTTCATCTATCCCCACCTTCTCGAAGGATGGCGCGCGGCCGGCGCAGAAATCATTCCATTCTCGCCGTTGGCTAATGAGAAACCCGCCTCGGACGCCGACGCAATCTGGCTCCCTGGCGGATATCCTGAGCTGCATGCCGCAGAGATTGCCCAAGCTGACCGCTTCAAGACCGCCCTACACGCCGCAGCCGCGCGAGGCATTCCTATTCACGGCGAATGCGGTGGGTACATGGTTCTTGGTGCCGGGCTGCAAGATACAAATAGTGACCGGCACGAAATGGTCGGACTGCTGGGTCTCGAATCAACATTTGCAAACCGAAAGCTGCATCTGGGCTATCGGAGGGTGCGTTTTCACGCTCAGATGGCCATTGCCAAACCTGACGCTGAGCTGTTCGGGCATGAGTTCCACTATGCCACCGTGACGAGCAATCCCGACCAGCCATTGGCGGACGTTAGGGATGCGACGGGGGGGACGGTGGCTGAACGCGGCTCACAGCGCGGCTCAGTTACTGGCACATTCTTCCATTTGATTGATCGGGGGGACGAATGACGAGCCGGCAACCTCCAGACCCGCCCTGCTTCGATGCAACATTCCAGGCCTCGTTGCGCGAGCTCATTCTTTGGAGGCGCGACGTCCGCCGCTTCAAGACCGAGCCCGTCGACCCCGAATTGATCTCGTCTTTGATCGAACTCGCGGCCAGCGCACCCTCGGTAGGGCATTGCCAGCCCTGGCGATTTGTCCTTGTTGAGCGCCGCAGTTGCCGCGACGAGATCAAAGCGACTTTTTCCCGCGCAAACGCCGACGCCCTCGAAGGCTATTCAGGAGAACGCCGCCGCACGTATGCACGCCTCAAGCTTGAGGGGCTCGAGGCCGCACCTGTGCATCTGGCGATCTTCGCCGATGAATCAACTGACGCTGGCTCCGGCCTGGGTCGTCAAACCATGCCCGAGTCCCTGCGTTATTCGGTCGTAGCCGCTATCCAGACACTTTGGCTTGCCGCACGGGCACACGGGTTAGGCGTGGGATGGGTCTCTATTCTGGAGCCCGAGCGTGTCGCAGTTGCTTTGGAAGTTCCAAAGGCCTGGAACCTCGTCGCCTACCTTTGCCTCGGTTGGCCGCAAGAAGAGCACGTTGATCCCGAACTCGATCGAAAAGGTTGGCAAACGAAGATTGAAGCAGAGAAGCTCACATTCCGCCGTTAGGGCGAGATACAGCGTCTTCAAAGACGTTGGCTCTCGCCTCCGCGAATATCGACCCGGCGCTAATCTGAAGCCATAAAGCCTGCTGCTTGATGAGCGCCGTCGCAAACTGGCTTATTCTTGGAATGTCCGCACCGGCAAAGCGTCGCGCGCCAACCCAGCGAACGATGCGGCCAGATAACGAACTTGCGCGACAGCAGCCCGGCGCCGTCTATGGCGCCGGGCGAACCGTCCCTCCCCCCAACAACGCCCATTTCATCGGATTTTGGGCAGCGTATCATAAGTGTGGTACGGCGGCGGCGAGGGAAGCAGCCACTCAAGCGTGGTCGCGCCTTCACCCCAAGGATTGGCCGGAGCTTGTTGCTTGCGCAGGAACGCGAGCAGCATGGCGTAGAAGAAAACGAACATTGCGGCCACCGAGATGTAGGCGCCGACCGAGGACACCTGGTTCCACAAGGTGTAGGCATCCGGGTAGTCGGCATACCGGCGCGGCATCCCCGCGAGCCCGAGGAAGTGCTGCGGGAAGAACGTGACGTTGACGCCTATGAATAGCAGCCAAAAGTGCAGCTTTCCGAGCCGCTCGGAATACATCCGTCCCGTCATCTTCGGGAACCAATAGTACCATCCGGCAAACAGCGTAAATAGCGCGGCGACCGACATCGTGTAATGGAAGTGGGCGACGACGTAGTAGGTATCGTGCAGGGCCCGATCAACGCCGGCATTTGACAGCATCACGCCTGTGACGCCGCCAAACGTGAACAGGAACACGAAGCCGAGCGCGAACATCATTGGCGTCGTGAAGCGGATAGAGCCTCCCCACATCGTGGCAATCCACGAGAAGACCTTGATGCCAGTAGGCACGGCGATCACCATCGTCGCGAACTGGAAATAGGCCTGGGTGCTCATCGAGATCCCGGCCACGTACATGTGGTGGGCCCAAACGAAGAAGCCGACGACCGCAATGGCCACCATTGCATAGACCATCCCGAGATATCCAAACACGGGCTTTTTGGAGAAGGTGGCAATGACCTGGCTGGCAATGCCGAAACCCGGGAGGATGATAATGTAAACCTCAGGGTGACCGAAGAACCAGAACAGGTGCTGGAAGAGGAGCGGGTCGCCGCCGCCCGCCGCAGTGAAGAACGTTGTTCCGAAATTGCGGTCCGTCAACAACATTGTGACAGCGCCTGCAAGAACAGGCAGCGACAACAGCAGCAGGAATGCCGTGATGAGGATCGACCATACGAACAAAGGCATCTTGTGCAGAGTCATGCCTGGCGCCCGCAAGTTGAAGATCGTCGTAATGAAGTTAATCGAGGAGAGGATCGATGATGCGCCGGCGAGATGCAGCGACAGAATCGCAAAGTCGACCGCTGGTCCTGGATGGCCGGAGGTGGAAAGCGGCGGGTAGGCCGTCCAGCCTATGCCTGCCCCGTTCAGTCCTGGCGGCCCTTCGACAAACAGCGAGATCACGAGCAGAGTGAGCGCGGAGGGGAGCAGCCAGAACGAGATATTGTTCAGGCGCGGGAATGCCATGTCCGGTGCGCCGATCATCAGCGGCACGAACCAATTGCCGAAGCCGCCAAATAGCGACGGCATGATCATGAAAAAGACCATGATCAGACCGTGCCCCGTGGTGAATACATTGAAGGCATGCGCGTTGGAGAAAATCTGCATGCCGGGCTCTTGAAGCTCCGCCCGCATGGCAATCGACATGAATCCGCCGACCAACCCGCCTACGAGTGCGAAGATCAGGTAGAGCGTGCCGATGTCCTTGTGATTGGTTGAAAAGATCCACCGCTTGATCCCACTTGGGTGATCGTGTCCGGCCTCGACAGCGGCTGCCATGTCTGCCTTCCCTCTTGGACTCGAATTCGCGGCGCGCAAGACCACCGCACGCCAAGGACAACATCCAAGGGTCTAGGGCGTTTCGGCTACGTATCCTTCCGCGGAGAGCGCCATGATCCATTTGATCTAGATCAAGGTGCTCGGCGTCGAATTGACGCCCCCAAGACGTTCGAGATCATTGGATGCGCTGAGATGTGGAGGGCCGATGCTGAGGATGTACTATCGCGACGGCTGGCGATAACATCTCGCTAGGTGCGCGATGAAGTGGCAGGAGAATGCATAGGGCTCGAGCAAACTGCGTTGCATGCCCGGTCCTGAGCCAAGGGCTGTGCGGAGCGCTCAACGACCAGGAGGCGTTGCGGCTGAGCAGCGTCTCGTGGCACAGACGATTTTCCGCGGGACAGATTATCCACGCCGAGGGGGAAAAGCCCTCGTACTTCTGCGCCGTCATGACCGGCGTCGTAAAGCTTATGAAGAGTCTCCCAAATGGCGATCAACAGATTGTCGGCCTGTTGCTGCCGGGAGATTTCCTTGGGCGCCCGTTTGGCGGGGATTCGCGTTCATCGGCCATTGCGGCCACCAATGTCAGACTTTGCTCGTTTCCGCGCGCCGTCGTTGAAGGTCTTGCCTCCGAGTCCCGCGTTGTAGAGCGCTGGCTCCTAGATCACGTTTCCGACGAGCTTGAGAAGGCTCAAGACTGGATCGTGCTGCTCGGCCGTATGTCGGCAGAACAGAGGATCGCGACGTTCATTCTCTCGGTAATGCGCAGCACACATTTTGAGGACGCCGCAGCGCCCAAATCTTGTGGCGAAATACTTATAGAGCTGTCACTCTCGCGGACGGAGATGGCCGACTACCTCGGTCTTACGATTGAAACGGTCAGCCGGCAGATCGCTCGCCTTCGCGAACGCGGTGTCATCAAGGTCGGCGCTTCGCGCACGATGATAATCCGCCAGCCGGAGGCGCTTGAAGCTACGCTAGAAGCAGCTCTTCCGGGCGAAGGACCTAAGAGCACAGTCCGGATCTGACGCAGCTGGGCCACGCGCGGCTTGATCGAGGTCAAGTCGCGCATCACGATCGGATGATATCCCGCAACGGCCGTGCGGCATCATTGCTTCTTGATCCATGAATGCACTCATAGGATCTAGATCACGCAGGCTTGCACGAGCGAGCGAGGATATGGTGCGGCAGATGACTCCTGAGGTCGTGAAGCGGTATTCGGCTCCCGTTCCGCGTTACACGAGCTATCCTACGGCTCCACATTTCTCCGACGCTGTCGGACGCAAGGAATACGCGGCATGGTTGGCTGCGTTGCCGGAACGCGCGCACCTTTCGCTCTACCTGCACATTCCCTTCTGCGACGCGATGTGTTGGTACTGCGGATGCAGCACCAAGGCCGTGCGTCGCTATGAGCCCGTCGCGAACTACCTGCAAACGCTGATATCCGAGATTTCCGGCGTCTCGAGCCGCCTGCCGCGCACGCACCGGGTCACACACATCCATTGGGGCGGCGGCTCGCCAAACGTACTGAGATCGAAGCACATCTTGGACCTTGCGGACGGGATTCGCGCCCATTTCAACGTGAGCGATGACGCCGAGTTTGCTGTCGAGGTCGATCCGCGAGGTCTCTCGGGCGACCGCATCGCCGCCTTCGCTCAAGCGGGGGTGACGCGCGTCTCGATCGGCGTGCAGGACTTTGATCCGAAGGTTCAAGCAGCGATCAATCGCCTGCAATCCTTCGAAACGACCAAACGTGTTGTCGAGCTGTTCCGTGAGCAGGGCATCGCCGCGATCAACATCGATCTCGTCTACGGCTTGCCGCATCAGACGCGTGACAGCGTTACGAGGACAATCAAGCAAGTCTTGGCGCTGGAGCCCAATCGCATCGCGACCTTCGGCTATGCGCATCTTCCCTCCCGCCTAAAGCACCAGAGAGTCATCGACCAGTCGACGCTTCCCGACGTCGTGGAGCGCTTCGCCCAATCGAACCGCTTAGTGGACATGCTGGCCGCCGCGGGATACGTGCGCATCGGGCTCGATCATTTCGCCCGCGCAGACGATCCTCTCGCTACTGGGCCGGTCAGCCGTAACTTCCAGGGCTACACGAACGACGCTGCCGATGCACTAATCGGACTCGGTGCCTCGGCAATTGGGCGCCTGCCGGAGGGATACGTGCAAAACTCCGTGCCGGTTGCCGACTATGCGCGACGCATCGGCGAGCATGGGCTTGCAACGGCACGCGGCGTAGCGCTTACACCCGATGACCGCATGCGCGGTTTCGTGATCGAGCGCCTCATGTGCGATCTGTCGTTCCCTGCAACCGAGTTGCGCCGTCGTTTCGGCCAGTCCGCAGCGCCTTTACTTGAGGAAGCGGCGGCGCTGATTGAAGCGGACCAGGACCGCCTTGTCGAACGCGACGGCGACGGCTTCCGTGTCACGCCGCGTGGCCGGCCCTTCGTCCGCTCCATTGCGGCCTGCTTCGACACATACCTGGGCACCGAGCAGGCGCGGCATTCGTTGGGTGTCTAGCCGACAGTGCGGCGACGGCGAAAAGGAGCACCAATGATAGACGATCATTTCTGGCCATCCATGTATCCCGGAATCGTGGTCGGGCTGCTTGTCGGCCTCACGGGCGGCAGCCTCCTATCAACGATCCTCGGGGCAGCCGGCGGTCTCGCTGGCGCTATGTTGCTCTTTTTTGTCTTCGCCTGGCTCGGCTTAGAAGACAGCATCCTGTCTCTCGTCGGACTTATCGGCGGGGCCGTTCTTGGCGCCTACCTCTTGATGGCCGCTGGCCGTTGGATGATTCAGAAACGATCGAGTGAAGCGAAATAGGCTGTCTGCGCTGTGCCGATACTATTGAAGTTCAGATGATTGCTGGGGCGAATGCTGACCAGAGTTTGAGAGGCGGGGCTCGGAGAGCACGGCAATGACGGGACGGGATACATAGTGAAGGCCGTAGTCCAGCGCGATGCCCCTGCCGCCTGTTGGCCTTTCGTCGCACATTGATCTGCGTCAAAGCGTTAAGCCATCACCGAAGCGAGAAAGGAGGCCATTCGAGGTTAGCAGGTTCAATAAAAAGAGGGGGCCCGCACCATGCCGCCGAGAGAAGAGGTGGTTGCCTTTTCGCATGGAATGTCGTTGCTGACAGCCGTTGTCGGCACCCTTTTAGGTTTGACGGTCGCACTGCTCGCCACCGACGAGGTGATGAGATTCCACGCGATCCTATTTGTGATCGCCTTTGTGGCAGGCGGATATTACGTTGCACTCCACCCACGCAAGGCCGGACCCCAAGAGCAGCAAAGCTATATGGACGGCCCCGTTAAGGTCGCGACGATTGCTGCGGTCTTTTGGGGTATCGTCGGGTTTCTCGTCGGTGACGTGATTGCTTGGCAGCTCGCCTATCCAATCTTTAACTTCGATCTACCCTGGACGAACTTTGGGCGTTTGCGCCCCGTCCACACTTCCGCAGTGATCTTCGCCTTCGGCGGCAATGTGCTGCTGGCGACCTCGCTCTACGTCGTACAGCGCACCTGCCGTGCACGTATCGCCGGGTACTGGGCACCCTGGTTCGTCGTGTGGGGCTACCAGCTCTTCATTGTATTGGCGGCAACGGGCTACGTGCTGGGCGTTACGCAAGGTAAGGAATACGCTGAGCCGGAGTGGTACGCCGACATATGGCTCACGATCGTCTGGGTCGCTTACCTGCTCGTCTTCCTTGGAACACTGTGGAAGCGCAAGGAACCGCATATCTACGTGGCAAACTGGTTCTTCCTCGCCTTCATCGTCACCGTGGCGATGCTGCACGTCGTCAACAACCTCACGGTTCCGGTATCGCTCGCGGGAACGAAAAGCTACTCGCTATTTTCCGGCGTGCAGGATGCCATGACGCAGTGGTGGTACGGGCACAACGCGGTCGGCTTCTTCCTCACCGCCGGGTTCCTCGGCATCATGTATTATTTCATTCCAAAGAGAGTGGAGCGGCCGATCTACTCCTACCGGCTCTCGATCGTTCACTTCTGGTCGCTGATCTTCCTCTACATCTGGGCTGGCCCGCACCATCTTCACTACACCGCGCTGCCAGACTGGGCGCAGACGCTCGGCATGACGTTTTCCATCATGCTGTGGATGCCGTCGTGGGGCGGCATGATCAATGGCTTGATGACGCTATCGGGTGCCTGGGATCGTCTGCGGACCGATCCCGTTGTGCGCTTGCTCGTCGTTTCTGTGGCCTTCTACGGCATGTCGACGTTCGAAGGTCCGCTCATGGCCATCAAATCGGTTAACTCGCTGTCCCACTACACAGATTGGACTATTGGGCACGTGCATTCGGGCACACTTGGCTGGGTCGGCATGGTGTCCTTCGGCGCCATCTACTGCCTCGTCCCCTGGCTTTGGAAACGGCGTGGGCTGTACTCGTTGCGACTAGTCGAGTGGCACTTCTGGATCGCGACCATCGGCATCGTTCTTTACGTCTCGTCCATGTGGGTGTCTGGCGTCATGCAAGGCCTGATGTGGCGCGCCTACGACAAGCTTGGATTCCTCAAGTACTCGTTCGTGGAAACGGTGGAGGCCATGCACTGGCCCTACGTGATCCGCGCCACGGGCGGGCTGCTGTTCGTCATTGGCGGGCTGCTGATGGCCTACAACGTCTGGCGCACCATTCGCGGGGACGAGCCGGTCGACATCGCCGATCAGCCAAGCGTGGCGGCGGCGCCCGAGCTGCGCGCCGGCACGCTCGCCGCACCGGCAGAGTGAGGGGGCGGCCATGAACCACGGCATCTTCGAGAAGAATTCGATCGTACTGCTCATCGCCATCCTGATCGTCGTCGCGATCGGTGGCATCATCGAGATCGCGCCGCTGTTCATGCTCAAGTCGACGATCGAGAAAGTGCAGGGCATGCGTCCCTATACGCCTTTGGAGCTTGCCGGGCGCGACATCTACATCCGTGAGGGCTGCTACAATTGCCACAGCCAGATGATCCGCTCGTTGCGCGACGAGGTGGAGCGCTATGGCCACTACTCGCTCGCGGCGGAGAGCATGTACGATCATCCCTTCCAGTGGGGATCGAAGCGCACCGGCCCCGATCTGGCGCGCGTCGGCGGCAAGTACTCCGATGAGTGGCATGTCGTTCACATGCGCAGCCCCCGCGAGGTCGTACCGTCGACCATCATGCCGGGCTATCCCTTCCTCGCCGAGCGCAGTCTCGAGTCCGGCGACATCACCGCGCGCATGACGGCGCTGCGCCTCGCGGGCGTTCCCTACACGCAGGAGATGATCGAGAAGGCGCAGGCCGATTTGGCAGCGCAGACCATGCCGGACTCAGAGGCCGCAGAGGCGCTAGCGAAGCGTTATCCCAAGGCGCAGATACGCAAGTTCGACGGCAACGAGAGCACGGAACCAACCGAGCTCGACGCACTGATCGCCTATCTGCAGGTTCTCGGCACACTCGTCGACTTTGCAACGTTCGATGCCGCCGGGCCAAACCTTAGATGAGGCAAAAGCGATGACCTACGAGTCCGCAACCACATTCTCGCAAATCGCGGCGTTGATCATCTTCATCGCGCTATTCGTCGGGGTAATCCTCTACGTAACCTGGCCCGGCAATAAGAAGAAGTTCGACGAAGCCGCCAAGCTCCCGCTCGAAGACAAGGACGACGAACCAGAGCAGGACGGAGATCGGAAATGAGTGACAAAGAGATCGATCACGTCACGGGCGTCGAAACCACTGGCCACGTTTGGGATGGCGACCTCAAAGAGCTGAATAAGCCGCTGCCCAAGTGGTGGCTTTACGTGCTCTACGCGACCATTATCTGGTCGATCGGATACTGGATCCTCTATCCGGCGTGGCCGACGCTGCACGGCTACACCAAAGGCATCCTCGATTATAGCCCGCGCGCCGAGGTCGCCGAAGAGTTGGCTGCCGCGAAGGCCAAACAGGCAAAGTACCTAGATGAGATCGCCGCGAAGTCACTCGGCGAGATCGCCACGGACCAGGAGCTGTTGCCCTTCGTGATGGCAGGCGGCGCAGCGGTATTTGGCGACAACTGTGGGCCGTGTCACGGCAAAGGCGGAGGGGGGGCGACCGGATATCCTAACCTCAATGACGACGATTGGTTGTGGGGCGGCAAGCTAGAGGACGTCGAACAAACCATCCTCTATGGCATTCGCTCTGCCCACCCGGAAACACGCGACATGGCAATGCCGCGATTCGGAATCGACGAGATGTTAAAGCCCGCGGAGATCGCCGATACCACGCAATACATTCTCTCCTTCTCTGACAAAGCAACCGACGCGGCCGCAGCCGAAAAAGGAAAGTCGCTCTATGCAGACAATTGCGCCGCATGCCATGGCGAGGACGGAAAGGGCAACATCGAGCTTGGCGCACCTAATCTGACCGACAACATCTGGCTTTTTGGTAGCGCCCCTGCCGAGATCGCGGAGACCATACGCACGGGGCGCGGCGGTGTGATGCCTCATTGGACCGGCCGGCTGGACCCGGCAACCATCAAGATGTTGACGGTCTACGTTCACTCCCTGGGTGGCGGAAAATAACGTGCCGGCCACATCAAGCCTCTTGCCGCAAGCAAAAAACATAGGAGCCGCCGGCCACGGAGCCGAGCATGACCATGATCAAGCGCGCCGCCGAGATTGTTCCTGAGACTTCGGCGACTGAAGCAGCCCCCGGGATAGAACGGATCGACGTCCAAGCAGTGGCGTCGAAAGCGGCGCGTGAAACCTATGCCGCCCGGCCCAAGATCTACCCTAAGCTGGCGCACGGAACATTCCGCAAGATCAAGTGGGCCGTGATGGCGGTGACGCTGGGTATCTATTATTTGCTGCCGTGGCTCCGATGGGATCGCGGACCCAATCTGCCCGACCAAGCCTTTTTGCTCGATTTCGCAAACCAGCGTCTATTCTTCGGCCCCATCGAGATCTGGGCGCAGGAGCTTTACTACATCACGGGGCTCTTGATCCTCTCCGCGCTCGGGCTGTTCCTCGTGACGTCGCTCGCTGGCCGGATGTGGTGCGGTTACACGTGTCCGCAGACAGTCTGGACAGATCTGATGATCGTGGTCGAGCGGTTTTGGCAAGGCGACCGCAACGCGCATATCCGCCTCGACAACGGCCCCTGGACTTTCGAGAAGATCTGGAAGAAGACGGCGACACATATCACGTGGCTGCTTGTCGCTCTTGTGACGGGTGGCGCTCTCGTTTTCTATTTCCGCGACGCGCCAACACTCGCCGCCGAGCTGGTGACGGGAGAGGCACCCACTGTCGCCTACGTCTTTCTCGGCCTCTTCACTGGGACGACGTATCTGCTCGGCGGCATCGCGCGCGAACAGGTCTGCATCTACATGTGCCCTTGGCCGCGCATTCAAGGTGCGATGTTCGATCGGGATTCGTTGTTGATCTCGTATCGCGGTTACCGCGGTGAACCGCACGGACCGCATAAGAAAGGGCAGGCCTGGGAGGGGCGCGGTGATTGCATCGACTGCAAGGCGTGCGTGGCCGTCTGCCCGGTGGGCATCGACATTCGCGACGGCGTACAACTCGAATGCATCCAGTGCGCACTGTGCATCGATGCCTGCGACGAGATCATGATTAAGGTCGAGCGCCCCACAGGCCTCATCGCTTACGATAGCTTCCGCAATCTCGATGCGGCTTCGCACGACGACCGCGCGCCGCTACGTTTCGTCCGCCCGCGCACCATCCTTTACTCCGCGCTCATTGCGATCGTGGCGGGGCTCATGCTGTGGGCGTGGCTCAACCGCGCCATTCTCGACGTGAGCGTTCTCCACCACCGCAACCCGGTCTACGTCGAGCTTACAGACGGCTCGCTGCGCAACCGATTCACCGTGAAAATCCTCAACAAGCTGCACGAGAAGCGAACATTTGAGCTGTCGACCGAGGGACTCGGGCGCGCCAAGCTTTCAATCCTTGGCTTCGCAGAGGACGACCCAAAGATCGACGTCGTGACCGACAATCTGCGTGCGCTCAATGTGCTGGTCACGGTCCCCAAGGCGGCACGCGCCAAACTCGACGGCCCCGCGACACCCTTCCGCTTCGTAGTAACGGACATGGCCGATGGGAGTCAGACGGACCGCAACGCAACGTTCCGGGGCCCAAACCATGAGTAGTGCAGGCGCACCACATCGGCCTGAGGGTGGCCGCACCTTAAGCGGACGCCACGTTCTCTTCGGCCTCATCGCGTTCTTCGCGATCGTCCTCGTCGCTGACTCCTACTTGATCTACAAGGCCGTCGCCACATTCGGCGGATTGGAGACCGAAGACGCCTATCGCAAGGGCCTTGCCTATAACGATCGTATCGCGGCGGCCAACGCCCAGGCAAAACGCGGATGGCGCGACCAACTGAACTACCTCCCGCAGACTAAACGGCTGCGCATCGCACTCCTCGATCGTGATGGAGCGGGCGTTTCTGACCTAACCATCACGGCTTCTCTGGGCCGCCCGGCGACAAGCCGTTTCGACCGCGAACTTTCGTTTGTGCAGACCGGACCTGGAATTTACGAGGCGGCGGTGCCCGCCATTGAGCCTGGGTGGTGGATGATCAAGGTGCATGCAAATCGCAACGCGCATGATCCCCTCAACGCAACAGTGTACGAGGCGAAGCGCCGACTATGGATAAAGCCCTGAGATCTGACAGGAGCATTGTCGCCGAGCAGAAGTCGGCGCCCGCCAATTCATATGCAGCGCCTAGCCTCAAGACGGCTACGCTGATCGTAGAGAACATGCGCTGCGGCGGCTGCATGTCCGCCGTCGAGAAAGCGCTGCTGGCGGCGCCTGGTGTGCAAAGCGCGCGCGCCAACTTGTCCGCCAAGCGCGTCACCGCCCACTACGATGCAGCAACTACCGACCCGGAGCGTTTGGCCGCCACGTTGGAGCGGGCGGGCTTCAAAGCCGCCCAGGCCATCCATACGCGCAAGGAGACGCAAGCCAGCGAGGCATCCGATCTGTTGCGTCGGCTGGGCGTCGCCGGTTTTGCAGCCGCCAACGTAATGCTGCTCTCAGTGTCAGTGTGGGCCGGCCTGGCAAGTGACATGGACGCTTCGGCCCAGGCGTTGTTCTACTGGCTCTCCGCGCTCATCGCCCTCCCGGCCATCGCCTATTCTGGTCAGCCCTTCTTCCGCTCCGCAGTCGGCGCCATACGAGCCGCGCGTCTCAATATGGACGTGCCGATCTCTCTGGGGATCATCCTGGCGGCGGGCATGAGCCTGTTCCAGACCATGCGCGGGGGTGATCAAGTTTATTTCGACGCCGCCATCATGCTGACCTTCTTCCTGCTGATCGGCCGCTTCCTCGACGAGAGCGTTCGCGTGCGCGCCAAGGGTGCGGCCGAGAACCTGCTGGGCCTCAAGGCGCTGTCCGCCACAGTGGTCGGCGCGGATGGGCCGCCGCGTCGAATTCCAGCACGCGCTCTTTCACCGGCATGCGCGTTCTTGTAGCAGCCGGCGAGCGCATTCCCGTCGACGGCCGCATAGAGAATGGCACAAGCGAGATCGAGGAAAGTCTGATCACGGGCGAGACGCTGCCGCGCCTGGTGCGCGTTGGCGCCGACGTGCACGCGGGGACGATGAATATCACTTCCTCGATCGAGGTCACGGCCACTGCGACCGACGAGCACACGTTGATCGCTGAAATTGCGCGCCTCATGCAAACGGCCGAACAAGGCCGCGGGGGATACGTGCGCCTTGCCGACCGTGCGGCGCAGATCTACGCGCCGGCCGTGCATCTTTTGGGTGGGGTCACGTTCATCGGATGGATGATCGCGGGCGCCGGTTGGGAGACGGCGCTCACCTATGCCATCGCGGTTTTGATCATCACTTGCCCCTGCGCGCTGGCGCTGGCCGTGCCGGCCGTGCAGGTGGCGGCAACGGGACGGCTGTTCGCCAAGGGCGTTATCGTCAAGGCGCCCGACGCACTAGAGCGACTTGCCGGGACAGATACCGTTGTGTTTGACAAGACCGGTACGCTGACAATCGGTGAGCCTCAACTCGTCGCGCCTGAGTCGATTTGTATGGCCGCTCTGGCGCAGGCAGCGGCGCTCGCCGCGCACAGCCGCCACCCTTATGCCAAGGCAATCGTAAGGGCTGCCGACGCAAGAGGCCTAACGCCGAGGTGGCGCGGTGCGGTGCGCGAGGTAACAGGCGCCGGGCTCATTGCCGAAACGCCGCACGGCGAAGAGCGCCTCGGTTCGGCGGCATGGGTCGGCGCCGAGGTGGAGGGCGGCGATCAGACCGCAACGCTATGGTATCGCAAGGGCGCGGCTGTCCCGACGCCGTTTCATTTTGAGGACACGCTGAGATCCGATGCCCGCAGCGTTGTAGGAAAATTGCAGAAGGCCGGTTACGCGGTAGAACTGCTGTCAGGTGACCGCCCGCATGTGGTCTCATTAGCTGCGGCGGCGGCAGGCATCAAAGAGTGGCGCGCCGGCGTGCGCCCCGATGGCAAGATCGACCGGCTCAAGGAATTGAGCACATCAGGCCACAAGGTCCTCATGGTGGGAGACGGGCTCAACGACGCCCCAGCACTTGCCGCGGGTCATGCCTCGCTGTCGCCCGCGAGTGCCATCGACATTTGCCAGACCGCAGCTGACGCCATATTCCAAGGCGAGCGTCTTTTGCCCGTTTTGGAAACCTTGAAGGTGGCTCGCGCCGCGCATCAAATGTCATTGCAGAACTTTGCCATTGCGCTCGGCTACAATGCGCTCTGTGTGCCGCTGGCAATGGCCGGGTTCGTCACGCCACTCATAGCAGCACTCGCCATGTCCGCCTCGTCGATCGCGGTGACGGGAAACGCACTGCGTCTGCGCACGGAGCGGCTGGCGCTCCAGCCCATAGGTATGAAAGAGAACCGCGCATGACAGCGCTCGCTTGGCTCATCCCCGCAGCCCTGGTGCTCGGCCTGATCGGGCTTACAGCCTTCTTATGGGCACTCAATTCCGGGCAATTTGAGGATTTGGAGGGCGCAAGCTGGCGCGCCATACAAGATAGTGACGCACCAGATCCTTCGCCCACGACTGACAACAATAATGATGCGCGCAACGCGAAATGAAATCTCAAGCGCTATCCGCGGCCTAGCAGACGGTGGGCTCGCAGGGCTTGATATCAAACTTCATGTGGTTCTTCTGTTGCGAGAAGTCGAACTCGCGACCGTCTTGGCAGCGCGCCTTGCCCACCATGACCAAATTGTCGCCAAGTGGAAATTCTTCCACATTGTAAGTGCCGGTCATGTCACACATCTGCTCGGCTGCGAGCTGCTGTGACAGAACCTGCTCCCAAGGCTCGGTGGCAGCTACGGCGATCGTGACGCTGCTCGCAATGAGCACCGCGGTCGTGAGCCCGGTTCGGTATCTAGCCAATTTTTGTAATTTCCCGCTTAACATGCGCGCATTCCTCTCAACTGAAATCGTTTGGGTCTGTCATTGGAGATTTGACCTTCAGCGCGTTGATCCGTGCCACACCTGCAGTGCGACTCCGCTGGCATTGCCAAGCCGGTGTGGGGCCGCATTTGCCGGGTTTAAGATTCGCGCTCCGTTAACTCGTGCGTCAAGACACACTCGCACTTTCCGCCTAATAGGATGCGCGCACCCTGTAGTTGCTGCTCGGGACCGTCAGCACTCGCGATCAAGACGATAGCGCCGTCAGCGACGTCCTTGAGTAACTGTGAATAGACCGGCGACGGCGCCTGTCCGGCGATCGACTCCGAAGACGCGCGCGCGCTTGCTGTGTCTTGCTCCATCGCATGGAGCAGAATGGAAAGACTGCGCGGAAGCGCGGCGCTGACCTCGCCTATAAAGCCCCCATTTGCGCCAGGTACAAAAACATCTAAGGAGCCACCGTTGCGCCTCTGGATCGCATCCCGCAAATCCCCAGCGCGATGGTTTGCAAGCACGACCAGTTCGCCGCTGGCGAAATTGCTGGCGTGCAAATCCCCGATCGTTGCCGCAAGATCAAGTGGATCGCGAAACACGGCGACGACAAACCAATGGCGTTTCACCTCGTCGGTCATCTCATTTGAACTTCTGCCGTCCCCTGCCGATTCAGACCCGACAGTGAGCTTGTGCGGGCCCTGGCGCCTCCTCGTTTTCTCTGGCCGAGCGAACGATGTGCTGGAAGGATTGCTGTCCGCGTCCACATCAATTCGCATTACTTCATCCCATCCGCCTCGCCAGCGGCCAGTCGCTCTAGTGCCCGCCGATTGCGGATAACCACAAGCGAGCTGTGTGCGAGATCGATGAAGCCGGCCATGCGCAACTTGGTGAACGTTCGGCTCACCGTCTCGATGGTCAGGCTGAGGAAGTCGGCCATATCCGCGCGCGTCATCGGCAAAGCGATACGCGCTGCATCGGCGCCGCTGCGCTCATTACGGCGTGAAAGCGCCATGAGCAACGCGGCGAGACGCTCTGTGGCGTTGCGCTGCCCCACGGTCAACAATAAATCGTGTGCAGAAAGAAGCTGGTCAGACAGCGCCCGATAGAGCTGCACTCCGACCCTCGGGTCCTTCCTCGCTATCTCCTCGAGCAATGCGGCGGGCAGGCAACGCAGCCGCGTTAAAACAATCGCCTGTGCGCTAAAGACATGGGCCTTCAGCGTGCTCAAACCAATAAGGTCTCCGGGATATGCAAAATCGACGATCTGACGGCGCCCGTCCGGCAACGTCTTGTAAAGGCAAACGGTCCCCTTCTCGACCTGGTAAACATGGTCCTTGGGATCACCGTCAAAGAAGACGTGCTCACGCGCCTGCAAAAGGCGTGGTGCGGCCGTTTTGATCCGCCTGTCCAACAGGCTTTCGCTTGCCGGATCGCCAATCGGCAAGCCGAAGGCCGCTCCGTTCCGATCCAGTTCCGGCGAGAGGGTCATTGCCAACATATTCATTTTCCTGTGGTGAAAGCTTTAGACACAGCAAAGCAGCCTCACGCGCCTCCCGTGTGCTGGTCTTGTGAGAAATTGTGCGCGACTGTATCGGGGGACTCTTGGGCGGACGATGGCCCCCTTTGAGCTTGGAAATCGGGCGCCACGAACGGGTGCCTCAAGGAGAAAAGCGCCCCTTCATGGCAGGATCAGCTCCCATTCACATTCTGGTCGTCGACGACGAGGCGGAGGTGCGCACGCTCTTGCGCTCCGGGCTCGAACCGGAGGGCTACACCGTCTCGGAGGCCAAGGACGGCGCTGAGCTGATGGCAACTTTGGAGAAGCGCCCCGTCGATCTCATCACGCTCGACCTGCGGCTTGCAGGCGAGGACGGATTTACGCTTGCTCGTCAGGTTCGCACAAAGCTCAACGTCCCGATTGTTATGATCAGCGGCAAAAGCGACATGATTGACCGGGTGGTCGGGCTAGAGCTCGGCGCCGACGACTACATCACCAAGCCGTTTCACATGCGCGAGGTTGTGGCGCGCATTCGCGCCGTGTTGCGCCGCTATGCGCCGGTCGCCAAGAGCGCAGCGGCTGCACCTCAGGCTGATAAGAAACCGATCTATGAATTCGACGGCTGGACCTTCGACATGGGCCGTCGTGAATTGAAAGATCCCGAAGGCGAACTCTGCGAGCTGACGACGGCGGAATTCAATCTCCTTAACATTCTTGTCGAGCGCCCCGGGCGCGTTCTGTCGCGTGACGAGTTGATGGACCTCCTCAAAGGGCACGATTGGACTCCGCTCGACCGGTCGATCGACGGTCTGGTGGCTCGGTTGCGTAAAAAGATCGAACGCGGCAACGAAAGCCCGCAGCTCGTCAAGACGGTACGCGGCGTCGGCTACGCATTTGCCGGGCACGTGACCCGCAGCTAGCCAGGTTCAGCCTCCAGCGCGGTCTTCAGCGCCAGAGCAAGCTGTAGACGGCTATAGGGTTTGCGCAAGACATTGAATTCATCCGCAATGTTCTCGCCGCCGGACGCATCGGAGGCATAGCCCGTCGTCAGCAGCACCCTCTGGCCGGGCTTATTGGCGCGCACCCAAAGCCCGAGCTGGTAGCCCGACATCCCGCGGCCGAGCACGATGTCGCTGAATACAAGCTCAATGCCAGACTCGCTCTCGAGGATGCGGATGGCGGTCTTTGCGTCCTCCGCATCCAAGGCCACGTATCCCAACCCTTCGACGCGCTGTAACGTGAGCTCACGCAATTCTGGGTCGTCCTCCACAACGAGAACCGTCTCGCAATTTTCAGACAGCGGCACCTCAGGCGCCCTTTGGCCAACAGTTCCCGTTTCGATGTCGGATGCGCGCGGCAGAAAAAGGCTAACCATTGTACCCGACCCGAGCTCGCTCTCGATGGTGACGTGGCCGCCCGACTGCTGTGCAAATCCATAGATCGTGCTGAGACCGAGCCCCGTTCCGCGGCCGCGCTTGGTGGTAAAGAACGGCTCGAAGGCGTGCTCGAGGATCTCGGGGCTCATCCCTGTTCCGGTGTCCGTCACAGAAATGCGCACGTAGTCCCCTGTATCGTCGACGGTCACGTTGCGCGTCTCGATGACTAGCTTGCCACCGTCGGGCATAGCATCGCGTGCATTAATTGCCAGGTTAAGTACGGCGTTCTCCACCTCGCTGGGGTCAGCCCGCGTAGGCCACAA
>Ga0255058_10000616_pt1 | contig 20849 bp, 16 predicted proteins | sample Cases_109_9_MG_FD_188637 | JGI IMG/M metagenome (GOLD analysis project Ga0255058, IMG submission 188637) | Seawater microbial communities from Amundsen Gulf, Northwest Territories, Canada - Cases_109_9 | ecosystem: Environmental > Aquatic > Marine > Gulf | place: Canada: Northwest Territories... | reverse complement strand
GCCGACCCACACCATCCGGACCCCGCCACCGCGACGCCTCCACCATCGCCTCCACCCACACTCCCTCCACTTCACCCCCGTCCCACCGCACAACCCCACACAACCCACTCATTCCAAACCCCGCCCGCGAATCCCACGGTCTCGTCTTCGAACTTGACACACCCTCGCAGCCGATCTTCCTTGGTTCGCATGAGCGCAACCGAGATACTGATTCACGACCACGTTCTGTACCGGTCCGTCGCGGGAGGCGGCGGCGTGCTGCTCGATCTCGATCGACGGGAGTACTTCGCGCTGGATGACGTGGCGGCACGCATGTGGGAGGTGCTCTCCGACACCGGAGAAGTGCTCCGCGTCGTCGAGTCCCTGGCCCTGGAGTTCGATGTCGAACGATCGTCCTTGCAGGAGGATGTGGAGCAGTTCGTGCAGACCATGGCCGACCAGAACCTGGTTCAGCGGTCCGACATCTGACCGGGGGCGAGTATCAGTCACTGTACTCGCGTGACAGCTGCCGCACCCAGGCGATCGCGCTGTCCCATTCGTTGAATCGACCGGGGAAGACCCGTTCCAGCTCATCGGCGATAACTTCCAGCGTCCGGGATCCGTCCATCAGCTCGAGTGCCGCCTTCAGCAACCGACCCTCTGAGGCGAGCCGGGGCGCGTGCCCCGATTCCTGAGTGGCGACATCCGTCCTACCGAGCGGGGTGCTGTAGAACGTCGACTGAGTGTACTCCACAGGCCCTGAGCGCCGAGATTGAATCGTTGTTCTCCACGTCCACACGTACCGACTTCCGATCAGGTCCGCCCGCAGGGAGCAGAGGATCTCGTCACCTTCGAGCACCTCTACGGGACGCTCCAAGGGAAAGAAGGCGTTGCCGTACACCAGCTCCGGAGCTTCGGGAGACGTGGAGTACTCGATGCCCGGCAGCAGCGTAGCGTCGAACCAGAAGTTCAGGCCGTGTGCGGTACCCGCCCGCTCGACGGTCCACCGCAGGTCGCCCGAGCAATGTGGATCCCGAATGCGCGTGTAGTCTATGGTCACCCAGTCGGCCGGCGAGGTCAGCGACCGTGCGTCCCCCATGTCGTCCTGGTGCCAGCGGCGCCACGTATTCGCCGCAATCCTCCTGACCACGGCGTGATCGATGTCGAAACGGTCCGTTTCCCAGGGTCCCTGGAGGCGCCGGAACATGGAGGGCGCCTCGACCACAGACCCACGAATCCGATCCTGGAAGGGAATCTGAACACCGCCGGGAGCCAGGAGTCGCTCGCGCGCATCGATGATCGACGGAAGGTGCATCTGGTGCAGCGGCAGCGTGCCGCGCAGATCGCTGATCAGGACATCCGCCCTGGTCGGAAGGTTCAGCCGGGTCGAGAAGCCCCTGATGAACTCGATGCCGTCCGCCAGCCCGTTGGCCTCAGCGATCTCGGGCGCGAGATCGATCGTGTCCAGGACCTCCACGGCGAACACACGGCCGGCGCCCCACCGGCGGGCCAGCATGGCGAACAGGCCCGTGCCGCTTCCGATCTCGAGGACCGTACATCCCGGGGTCACCGCCTGTCGGAGAGCCCTCACGTAGGCTTCCGTCCGCACGCGATCCGCGAGCATCAGTCCGAAGTCATACACACCGTACATGGGATTAGTTTGCACAGTCGTGGCATACGCACGAAAGGCCCGCCACTCGGGCGGGCCTTTCGCTCTCCACTACTCCCGGCGGGAAACACCCTTCCGGGGTCCGGGCAGCTAACTTCCCATCGAGGCGGCGCTGCCGGCCTTTGCGTCGTTGCCCGGATGTGTCATGCCCGTGGCCGTGAGGTCAGCAACTGTCCCCCACGACTTGATTTCGGGCTTATGGTATTCCTTCTTTTGCATACGGCCCTCCCACCGGTGGTTGTGATGACGGCCCGAAAGCTCGGGCTCACTCGACCGATTCTCACGCAAGAACGATACACGATCGGGCACACGCCGTCCACCTCCCTCCGTTTTCAGCCGATTCGCCTGACTTTCCGGGACAAGCGAGACTCGGTGCGCCAACATGGCAGCCGAAAACCAGCCGATGATTGCGGCGTTGGCACCACAAAACGTGTGGTACGGACGCGGCAAGCCCGCCTACCCTCGTGTCATGTCCAGTGGGCCCTCAGCCACATCTCCAGCGTAAGTGGCCACCAGAAGTCATGACGCACCGGTTCTCCCCGCAGGAACCGATCATACGAAGTTCGAAGTCGCTCCGGATCGACGAAGCCCATCCGGGCCGCAATCGGATCCGCGAGCAACTCGCGCGCGACCGGCAGCCCTGCCTCGCGAAACCCACGATCGAACAGTGCGTTCGGTTCCGTCTTGCCGAGTCGCGCCTCGACGCCGGCGGGCATCAGGTGCCGCACGGCGCGACGTGTCAGGCGCTTCGGCTCCGACATCCGGTTCACTTCGTGCTGGGGGATCGCGAGCGCGTAGGCTGCGACCGAGCGGTCGCTCCACGGATCGCAGTAGGTGGTGCCCTGCCGTGCCCTGCGTCGTTCCTCGCCGGAGGCTCTCCAGATCGCGGATCGATTCATGATTCGGTCCCAGCGACGAGCCTGCGGCGACGCCTCGCGGGCCGACATGTGCCCCGCACCGGCGAGGGTCGACTCGATGCCGACCTGAGAAGCGAATTCGGACCGGATCCACGGTGGGAGGGTCGCTGCGTAACTTGTGTCTGCAGCACCTCTCATGGCCGGCATCACCCGGCCGACCAGCGGACCGATGAGGTCTCGTCGCAGCGTACGCAGAAGCCGACGTCGTGTGCGGTTCGGACCGGTCGTCAGCTCACGGGCGAGCGTCCGCCAGCGCCCGGTCAGCAGCAAGCCGAGCTCATCATAGATCCAGTCTCCCACCACTTCGTCACCGCGGTCACCGGACAGGACGAGGGAGCAGCCGTCGGCGCGGGCACGCTCCAGGCAGGCGTCCAGCAGAGGCTGGTACACGAACAGATACGGATCATCCCGGTCCGGACCGTGCTCGGGATAGTCCTTCAGCGGCCACAGGTCGTCCGCCGCCACTCCCGTCACGGTGATGCCCCAGTACTCGGCCAGCGGCCCGCTCACCGCACGCTCGTCGCACTCCACCAACTCCTCGAACGCGAAGCTGTACGCCCGGAAATCCGGACACTCCGCCTCGCCCGACCGCAGCAGCGAGCCCGCCACCGCCGCCACGCTCCCCGAGTCCACTCCCCCGCTCAGCAGCAGACCCACCGGGTGCACGCTGCGCAGCCGCGCCCGAACCGCCTCCCGGAACACTTCCAGAAAGTGCTCCGCGTACTCCTCCTCCCGCCGGTACCGGATCCGGTGCCCCGGATCCACGTCCCAGTACCGCCACACCCGCGTCTCCCCACCCTCCACTACCAGCGCATGCGCCGGCCCCACACGCATCACTCCCTCGTAGAACGTCCACTCCGGCGGCATGTACGGACCCGCCAGGTACACCCCCACCGCCGGCTCGAAGATCCGCGCCGGAACCCCCGGAACCGCCAGAATCTGCTTCACTTCCGTCGCAAACAGAATCCGGCCCGCCTCCACCCGGTACACCAGCGACCGCATGCCCAGCGCGTCCCGCGCCCCGTACAGACGCCGCCGACCCCCATCCCACACCACGAACGCGAAGTCTCCCACCAGGCGCCCCGCGCTCTCCACGCCCCACGCCCGGTACGCCTCCAGGATCAGCTCCACGTCCGTCCACTCCCCTGCACCCAGGCCCAGATCCGCGATCAGCTCCAACCGGTTGTCGATCCGCGCATCCGCCACTACCACCACATCGCCCACCACAAGCGGCTGCACCTCACGCACCGACTCCGGCGTCACATGCTGTGCCAGGTACGCCACTCCCACTCCCCCCGACACGTGCCGACCCACACCATCCGGACCCCGCCACCGCGACGCCTCCACCATCGCCTCCACCCACACTCCCTCCACTTCACCCCCGTCCCACCGCACAACCCCACACAACCCGCTCATTCCAATCCCCGGTGCCACTCGAGGATCTGACTCCGCACCTTGGGCAGCAGATCGAGCCCGGACCGATAGGATAGACGAAACATCGGAACACGCGCAGCGAGCAGGGAGAGGTCTGGGAATCTCTCGCGGTGAATCCCCGCCTCCTCCAGGATCCTGGACAGAAAAGACTCCCGCACCAGCTCGATCAATGCGTCGCGAGGCGACACCAGCTGCCTCTCCACGACCGATCCGTCACCATCCGAATCACGTCGCTCGGGAAGGTAGATCGCCTCGATCGGCCTGGGCTGCCGACAGAAAGACCCCAGCCCCCCGGCACCCACCGGAACCCGTACCTTGTCTATATCCGGCAGGACGGTCGGCAGACTTTCGTGATCCGGAAGGAAGTGGCGCCTCAGGTCGGGCCACATCCGCATCTGCGGAAACGCCGGATAGCCGGCAGGGGCGTCCGCTTCCAGATCGATGGCGAGCAGGTCGTCAGACAGCAACTCTCCTCCCGCCAGCATGAGCGAGGCGGCGAGCGAGGTCTTGCCACCGGTGTTTGTCGCCAGAAAGACGACGGCGCCGCTGTCGTCGAGTGCTACCGACGATCCGTGAAGCACCCGCGTTCCCCTGCGCTCCAACCAGAATCCGAGCACCAGGCCGAGGAAGTACAGCTCGATCAGCACGTCCTCGCGAGGCTCCAGCTGGTGGCACACGATGCGCTCCGGCCACACGTAGAAATCCGCTACTCCAGTATGCCTCAGCACCTCGAAGTCGGAGTGGACGTAGAGACAGACCTCCGGCTCGCCGTCTTCCGTCAGGTACACGCTGCGGAAAAGGGGCTTCGAGCTGGACCAATCCGTAACGTCCGGACGGTGCCACGCCCGGCTGAAACGAAGGTCGGGTTCCGATCGAGACCCGGGCAGCGGCGTGCTGAATGGATAGTCGGACTCGAGAGTGATGCCGTAGAGCGAAAACGTCCGTGGCTCCGTGGCTTCCAAGGAAGATGAGGGCGCCTCGGCGGCCGGTCGATCGGTCATGTCTCTACGCGCCGTCAGCCACGACCAGGAGTCCGCGCTCGCGAGCCGTAGCGGTGAACGCTTCGATCTCCGCCGCCAGCACCTCACTGGCGATTCCGTATTCGGAGGCGAGCCGGTCGACGATCCGCGCTGGATCTTCCCCCGTCACGAGCGCTGACCACAGATCTGCGGAGATGCCCTCGAGTTCGTACGCCTGCCCGGAGAGGCAGTTTGCGACGATCGTCGACGCCGGGCGAGTAGCGTACACGGTGTCCGGCGATGGCCGATAACGACCTGAGGACTCGGGCTGGACTTGCCAGCGTCCCTTTTCGTCCAGGCGAGCGCGGTTACGCAAACACAGATCGGGCGGCAGGAGGCGCCACGCTGCCTCCTCGGAATTCGTGAGGTCGTTCCAGGTGGTGATATCGGGCTCGCTCCACGAGAAAGCTACGTGGTCGGGCAGACCGATCCAGTACACGCCGGGATCCGATCGTTTCCGCCACCGCCGCAACCAGTCCTCGTACCGGGATCCGTGCAGCTCGGGCGCGTGGTCCACGAGGTCACGAGATGCCACGCATGCCCAAACTCTCAACTCGGCTTCCTCGACCGCTTGTCTCAGATCGGGGTGAGAGTAGAGGTGGGCGAACACGACATCGTTGGACGGGTGGCTGGCAAGGAACTCGCGAAACCGCAAGCCGCTGAGGCTGCAATCATCGACCAGGACCAACGGCCCGTCCTGCCCCCGGCGCTCCGGCTGATCGCAAGCGCCGACCTGGTCGCGGCGCAGACCGAGCTCATAGGCCAGCATTCCAAGGACGATCAGCCCGCCCCGCGGCTGCGCGATAAAGCAAGCGTCGTCCAGCCACGCGCGGCCGACCCGCTCGACCAACCGCTCGGCCAGCTCTCCCACGATCTGCTCGGCGTCCGCGTAGCTCACGTACTTGAGCCTCCGCAGCGCATCGGGCAGCAATCCGGCCAGACTCTCGAGACGCCTCGCATCCTCGACGGTAAACCGCCCGAGTGCGACCAGGCGCTCGGGCGGTTCGGTCCGAGCCACGATCACTGCGTCGGGAATCGACCTCCACGCGGGACTGGCAGCGAGCGCGCGGGCGAGGGCGGCTGCCCGATCGATACGGTCGGCGATCAGGCCGTACCCTGGTGTTCGCTCGAGGAGCTCCAGGTCGAGCGGCAGGATGTAGGCTCCCGGTTGTTGCCCATCCTGTGTCATCAGCAACGTGTCTCCGTCCCGGATTGAGCTCGGCGGCCTGCGAATCAGTTTGAACGAAGCACCGTTCCCACACGTGGCGCAACCCTCGCGAGGCTCAGCAGGCTGCTGAAGAAACCTGTTCGACAGGGAACGAGGAGGCGCTGCGGCGCCGCGAAAGATTACAGCGGATGACGTGCCAGGCTGTGTTTCCTGTATATGTATCATTTTATGCAGTAGAATAACTAATATATCGTTTAAATAGACGATGATTGACAGGTATGAATATTGCGTCTATTGATACCTTGACGTATGGATGGAAATCCTGCAGACTGGTGGCTGGAAGAATCGTCTGAGTCGAGACGAGAACTCGAACGGAGGAACGCATGACACCAGACACGATGTTCGGTGCGCCGTCCCAGCACGAGGAAGCGGCACTCTTCGCGACATACGGCAGGCAGCTGGGTCCTGCGCCGGACCCGGAGGGAATCCTCGAGTTGTGCCGGGCGCTGAATGTCCGGTTTCTGCGTCTGACGTTCACCGACATTCTCGGACACACGAAGAACGTCGAGGTACCGGCGAGTCAGTTCAGGAAGGCCCTCGACGGTGAGATCCTGTTCGACGGGTCTTCCATCAAGGGCTTCGTCCGTATCGAGGAGAGCGACATGCTCCTCAAACCGGACCTCCAGACGTTCCGGATATTCCCCTGGGGCAGCCCCGAGGCCCGCGTCGCCCGCCTGATATGTGACGTCCACAACGCGGACGGCTCGCCTTTCGTGGGTGACCCCCGGCTGTGTCTCAAGCGCATCGCCACGAAGGCCGCCGAGCTCGGCTACGTGATGAACGCGGGAGTGGAAGCCGAGTTCTTCCTGTTCCAGCGGGACGAGACGGGCAGAGCGACCACCGTGACGCACGACTCCGCAGGGTACTTCGACCTCACCCCCGTGGACCTCGGCGAGAAAGCCCGCCGGATGATCGTGAACGATCTCGAAGCGATGGGTTTCGAGGTCGAGGCGGCGCACCACGAGGTGGCGCCCGGCCAGCACGAGATCGACTTCAAGTACGCCGACGTTATCACGACCGCCGACGACCTGACCACGTTCCGGTTCATCGTGCGCAACGCAGCGCTCGCGCATGACTTGCACGCCACGTTCATGCCGAAGCCGATCTTCGGACAGAACGGATCGGGGATGCACACGCACCAGTCCCTGTTCAAGGACGGCGAGAACATCTTTTACGATGCCGAGGCCGAGTATCAGATCTCCGACGCCATGCGCCACTACATCGGAGGCCTCAAGGCACACGCGAAGGCCCTGGCGGCGATCACGAATCCGCTGGTGAACAGTTACAAGCGCCTCGTGCCGGGCTACGAAGCACCGGTGGACATCGCCTGGTCACAGCGCAACCGGTCGCCGATGATCCGAGTGCCCGATCGCCGTGGCGTCGGTACTCGAGTCGAGTTCCGGATGCCGGATCCGGCCTGCAATCCGTATCTCGCCCTGGCGGTGCAGCTGGCCGCGGGTCTGGCCGGGTTGGAGCAGCGGATCGAGCCGGGCCCGCCGATCGACACGAACGTGTGGGAACTGAGCGTTGAGGAGCGCTCCCGCTTCCAGATGGAGAGCCTCCCCGCAAATCTCGGCGAGGCCATCGTGGAGATGGAAAAGGACGACCTGATCCGCGAGACCCTGGGCGAGCACCTGTTCGGCAATTACGTGCACGCCAAGAAGCAGGAGTGGGCAGAGTACATCGCTCAGGTCACCCGGTGGGAGCTCGACCGGTATCTGACGACGTACTAGGAGCCGGGGTCGCCCAGCCGTTGCACTGATCGGATATAGCCTGGACCGCCACCATGAGGGCGGCCAGGCTCGGGCTGTCAGCCGACTTCAGCTCACCGATCAGCCCACGAATCCGGGTCAGGCCTTCGGAACATCGATCGCGGAAACCGGCCAGCATCTCCGGCATGTCACCCGGAGACTCTCCCCCGGTGATCAGATGCTGCACGATGGTCCGCCGCGCCGCCTCCAATTCGAGAGCAAGTCGTCTCGCGGCCTGCTGCTCCCACAGGTCCGCGCCCGGCAGATCCGCCAGGCGGTCCTGCAACCACGGAAAGTCGATGTCCGACGCGAGTCCGAAGTACACCTCACCCACCGGCCGGGCATCGATTCCAGCCCTCCGCGACAGGCTGGCGACCGGAAGCATCCCGTCCAGGAACTCGAGGCACACGAGGTTCCACGCCATGTCCCGATCCATGCCGTCAGCCATCCCGATCGCGATACGGTCGCCGACCTGGCTCCGCTTCAAGGATTTCCGCCAGCTTTCGCCGGAGTATGGGCGTGCTCGAGGCATCCTGCGCGAATGCCTTGGCCGTGAACAGGCCGAGGAACCGACGCTCGCCCAGCACTACTCCGTCGGGACCGAGCCGCTTGATGCTCACGTCGTCCATGCGTTCGCGGCGATGAACCGGTGACAGGGCGTTCGTCTTCGAGACCATCAGCAGGGGTCCGCCCAGGACCCTGGCCCTTAGTTCGTCCGGTAGCTCCTCGAAGGGCAGTGCCTCGTAGACCTTCGAGCTGGCTTCATCCCTGAGGATGCCCTTGCTCGAACCCCTTCGAAGCTGCACCTCGCGCTGATCCCCATCTCCGTGCCGGATGTCGTACTCGCGATAGCCGAGAAAGACGAAGTTCCCGTCCTGGAGCCACCCGAGGAATTCCTGGATCTCCTCCAGCTCTGCCTCTCTCCAGTCCAGCTCCTTTTTCAGGTCCTCCAGGTCCTGAACGATCTCTCCCGCCACCTCCAGCAACGAACGGAAGTCAGAGGTCGCCCCTTGGACCTGTCCGAGTCTGCGGCCGACCTCTGCCTCGATCACGCCTTCCGCGCCGGGCTCGATGTGACCTTCGATCAGCGCCATGGTCGCGGACGTTCTGACACCCTCGGCTTCCTTCCCGCCGATGAAGCTGACCGAGCCCTCCTGGTCCCGTCCGACCGACAGAACGGGATGCAGGAGCGCGAGGATGCTGAAGCCCTCGGCGGCCAGCATTTCCCGCAGCGTCTCGACGATGAACGCGCAGTCGGACATCACCGTTTGCAGAACCGCCCGGTGCGGCTGCTCGGGAAGCCGGCGCAGGGTCACGCCGATGGCATCCGGCCCGGTCCGCTCGATCAGCCGCAACAGGCTGACCGCTTCCTGACCCACGATTCCCGGCTCCGCTTGTTCGAGCCTCTCGGCGGGAACGCGAGACAGGAGCCTGCGGACGAACTCGCCCAACACCTCCGTGTCGTAACCGGGCAGTTCATGTTCCAGCGTCTCGACCACTTCCGTGACGCGGCCGTCGAGGTCTTTTGCTCGTTCCATCGGTGCGCTGCACTCCATTCGCTCGCCCCGCAACCCGGGGAAGTGAGAAGGTGATCTCCGGGACTTCCCGTTGCCCAACCGGAAGCGAGGGACAATACTGCTCCGATACCGCCCGCGGCGAGAGGGCAAACCAACGATGCTCCGCGAACCCATGATCCCGCTGCTGTCCGACAACATCCATGCGTAGACAAAGCCGCTTCCTGGTGCGCCTGCGGGTCCGGGCCCGCCGATCCTGGCGATCCGCCACCCGACAGTTCCTGGCGCGGGGCATCTCCAGCGAATGGATCATGCTGTCGCTGGCCGCGCTGATCGGCGCTGGCGCCGGGTTCATCGTGGTCGGCTTCTACCGCCTGGTCGACATGATGCGGCACATGCTGGGCTGGGCGAGCGAGTCCGTCGGGTCGGTCGCCGGGCTGTCGGCTTTCGTGGTCCTTCCCCTGGCGCTGGCGGCGGCCCACTGGCTACGCACGAGGGCCCGACAGGAGCCGGGCGGAGAGATGGTCCCCGTGTTGATCCGCCGGTACGCCAAGAAGGGTGGCGAGCTGCCGCTCAACGAGATGGCGTACAAGCTCCTGAGCTCGGTGGTGACACTGGGCGGTGGCGGCTCGCTCGGTGCGGAGGGTCCGGTCGCAGTAGCGGGAGCGTCTGTCGGATCCGGACTCGGGCAGCTCTTCCGCTACAGTGCGACCCGCCGGCGCGTGCTCCTCGCCTGCGGAACGGCAGCCGGGATCTCGGCCGCCTACAACGCCCCCATCGCGGGCGTCCTGTTCGCCCTCGAAGTGGTCGCTGGCACCTTTGCTGTTTCCTCGCTGAGCCCCGTGGTCGTCGCAAGCGTCATGGGAGCCGTCGTGTCGCGCGCGTTCCTCGGTGCGCAGCCTGCCTTCGCCGTTCCGACAGAATTCCTGTTCGTCTCCGCGGCGGAACTGCCCCTCTATCTGTTGCTCGGGCTGTCGGCAGGCGCGCTCGCAGCGCTGTTCGTCAAGGTCTTCTACGGGACGCAGGACCTGCTGGCGCGCTTTGTCGGGGAGGGTGTGGGGAGTGCGCTCGTGGCCGGCCTTCTTCTCGCCTCGCTCGGTCTCATCAGCCCGGAGCTACTCGGCGACGGGCGGCACGGCATCTCGCTCATACTCAGCTCGCAGATCGCCGGCGGCATCGCTCTCTCGCTCGGTCTCCTGAAAATCCTCGCGTCCGGGCTGACCATGGGCGGCGGCGGCTCCGGCGGTGTGTTTACCCCGTCCCTTTTCGTGGGCGCGGCGTTCGGCAGCTTCTTCGGCTTGACGGCCCAGGCCTTATTTCCGGGCATGAACATCACGCCCGAAGCTTACGCCCTCGTCGGGATGGCCGCCCTCGTGGCGGGTGGCACCTTCGCACCGCTGACGGCCATCATCATCATCTTCGAGATGACGGACGACTACGGGCTCATCCTGCCACTCATGCTGGTGTGCGTCGTGAGCTACCTCGTCTCCCGGCGCCTCGGGCGGGAGTCACTCTACTCCGAGGCCCTGGTCCGGCTGGGTGAACAGATCTCGCACGGCGCGGATCGCTCGGTCCTGGAGGGAGTCTCCGTAGCCGAGTGCTACAATCGTGACCCACTCGTCGTCCTGGAGGACGCTCCGCTGCGCCAGGTGCTGGCACAGCTCAAGGGATCCCGACAGACTGAGTTCCCAGTCATTTCCCGTGAGTTCGAGCTGGAAGGAATGCTCAGTTACCAGCAGATCTCGCGTGCGCTGGATGACGGAGGCCTGCTGGACCTGCTGATCGTGGCTGACCTGGCGGGACCGATCCTGGAAACCGTGACGCCGGATGACTCGCTCCTGGACGCGATGAACCGGATGGGTCTGCGTGACATTGACTTCGTGCCCGTTGTCGAGCGGCGGGAGTCTCGGCGCCTGCTCGGCCTCCTGAGCCGAAGTGATATCATGGAAGCGTACAGAACGAATCTCCTCCTGCAAGACTGAGCGGACGAAGGGGTTGATCCAGCACACCTGCTCTGGACACATTCCTGTTGGCGGTACGGGCCTGTCGCCCGGCGGACGATCACATGTCAAGGAGTCGAGGGTGCGCCTGAGCATCGAATACTGCGGGGTTTGAAACTACGAACCCAAAGCCGCCAGTTTGGCGGCCAGTCTGAAACAACGATATCCGGACATGGTCATCGACCTCGTCCGCTCGGGAGGCGGTGTGTTCGAGGTCGAGCTCGACGGCACGTTGATCTATTCGAAGAAGGCCACGGGCAGACACTGCACCCACGAAGAGATCTTTGCGGAGATAGACAGCTGACCCGACCCATGTTTCTACCCGCCGGTTCCTAACCGCCGCTGAATGCGCGGGGCGGATACCGCATCCACAGCCACACGAAAAGAGCCAGAGAAGCGTAGGCGATCACCCGATCGCCGGTCAGCATCGTCCCCGTGATTCCGACCAGCGCCTGGCCCTCCGCGAGCGCCCAGACGACGATCGCCGCCGTTCTTGCCTGGTCGGCCCCCGCACCCGCCAACCGGCCGCGGACGATGCCGACCGCGAGCGTCACCACAGCGGCAAGTCCGAGCCACACGACTCGCATGATATTCCCGTCTACGGATGTCTCCATCGGTTCGAGAACGAACAGCACGACCGCCGCGAACAGGAAGACACCGAGGGCGAGGGCGGCATATATCGCGGTCAGGGTCTGGGAGCTGCCGTTCTGTGCGGAATGTCGCATCGATGCCTCCGTGGTCAGACGGTATGGCCGAGCGTGAAAGGCGGGGTGGAACGTTCTCGTCGCTTGCGTGTTTCAGTAGATGAGACAACCCCCAGAGCCACGGTTCCTACCTTGGATCCTATCCCCGCAGTCGATCCGTGGCCGAGGGGGTTTTCTCATCTGCCCCGTCAAACGGGCCGGTGAGAATAGACGCGACCGGCCATCCACGCAAACTAGTCAGTCAAGCGCCCGCCCGTAGCGATCTTCGAGACGCACGACGTCGTCCAACTCCGGCGTGGACACCTCCAGAATGACGCTGTCCTCGAGCGCCTCCATGCGATGTACGGTCTCGGGTGGGATCTCGACGACCGTTCCGGGTTCCCAGTCAAACACGTCGTCTTCCAGCGTGAATCGCATGCGTCCCGACAGCAGGTACAGGGTCTCGTGCTTGATCCGGTGTTTCTGAAGCGACAGGAGGTGGCCGCGCGTGACCTCGAGGATCTTCCCCGCATACCTGTCCGTATGTGCGTACCAGATCTCCCGGCCCCAGGGCTTCGAGACGATCTTCGGCTTCTCGGGCGCGTGTGCCACGTGGTTCGACCCCTGTCGGCGTGTTCGCGATGGTTTCGGAAGTTGGGGCCCAATATACCTGCAGTGTGAGGGCCGACAACCGGAAGGCTCTACCGGTAGTCCCGACTGCGGCTCCGACCCAGGTCTCCATGGAGGTCGAGGCGAAATGCCCGGCGGGTCAGCACGTTCACTACCCCCTGCTCGTTTTCCACGACTCCCTCCATCAGAAGCAGCGGCGCCCTCAACGTGTCCCGAAGCCCTTCCCGGACATCGGGCATCACCACGCAGTTCGAGAACCCGGTCTCATCTTCCAGGGTGACGAACATGACTCCCTTCGCCGTTCCCGGGACCTGGCGGCAAATCGCCAGCCCGGCAACGCGTACCTCGTCACCGCTGCGGCGCGACCGGAGATCTTCCGCCGTCAACACGCCCTGGCGCTCGAGTCTCGTTCGCAGGAATTCCATCGGGTGTCCTTCGGGAGACAAACCGACGCACCGATAGTCCGCGGCCACTCGCTCCACAGGCGACATTTCCCGAACCGGCGCCGCCCGTTCGGGCCCTCTGCGAGCCAGGGGGCCCGCGTCTCCTCGAGCCTGCCTCAGCAGCTCCCACAGTGCCTGGCGACGCCCCGGCCACAGCGTCTCGAACGCGCCCGCTTCCGCCAGCACGCGAAGCTCGGAAGGGCCCAGGCCGCTGCGCCGCAGCACGTCCTCCACGCTGCGGAACGATCCCTCCTCACGGGCCGCCTGGAGCCTCTCCCGAGCCCGTGGCCCGAGTCCGTTCACCAGGCGGAGTCCGATGCGTAGGGCAGGAATGGAGCTCCGAGGAGGCTCCGCGTCCAAAGCACCCGGAGCGCGAGACTGAGGCCCTTCCAGCGTCGAATCCCAGGCGGAGTGCGCCAGGTCCACCGGCCGCACCTCCACCCCGTGACGACGCGCGTCGTGGATGAGCGTGCCCGGCGAGTAGAAGCCCATCGGTTGAGCGTTGAGCAGCGCCGCGTAGAACTCCGGCGCGTAATAGCGCTTCAGATAGGCGGAAGCATAGACGAGGAGCGCGAAGCTGGCCGAGTGACTCTCCGGAAAACCGTAGTTGGCGAATGCCGTCAGGTACTTCAGGATCTGGGCCGCTACGTCCGGCGCGACGTCGTTTCGTTTCAAGCCTTCCACCAGATCTCTCTCGACCTGCTGCATCTTCTGGTGCGAACGCTTGAACCCCATGGCCCGGCGCATGTTGTCGGCCTGTGCCGGAGTGAATCCGGCCAGTGCGATGGCCACCTTCATCCCCTGTTCCTGGAACAGCGGAACACCCAGCGTTCGTTTGAGCAACGGCTCGAGACGCGGGTCCAGGTAAGTGACCGGCTCCTCTCCGTTCCGTCGCCTGAGGTACGGGTGCACCATGTCACCCTGGATCGGACCCGGCCGGATAAGAGCCACTTCAACCACGAGGTCGTAAAAACAGCGGGGACGCACCCGTGGAAGTGTGTTCATCTGGGCCCGCGATTCGATCTGGAACACGCCCACGGTGTCTGCCGCGCAGATCATGTCGTACACCTCCGGATCGTCCGGAGGCAGCCTGGCCAGATCGATCGATACCCCGCGCGTCCGCCGGATGGTGCGGATGGCATCGCCCAGGAGCGTCAGCATTCCGAGCCCCAGCAGATCGAACTTGATGAACCCCGGCAGGTCGAGGTCGTCCTTGTCCCATTGAATTACCGTGCGATCTGCCATGGATGCGCGTTCCACCGGTACCAGTTCTCCGATCGGCCGATCGGAGATCACGAACCCTCCTACGTGGATGGAACGGTGCCGCGGGAGGTCCTCGAGGCCGGCTACGGTCCGGATCAGGGCAATCGTCCGGGGGTCAGCGAGATCCAGGCCGGCATTCGCCGCGCCACCCTCCGCCAGCCTGCGAGCCGCGTCCATGGCACCCCCGCGATCCACCTCCAGAGAGAGGCGATCGCTCTCGGCGGAGGAAAACCCCAGGGCCCGGGCCGCATCCCGCACCGCCATCTTCCCGCGGTACGTGATGGACTCGCATACCATGGCAGCGTGCCGACGACCGTACTTCTGGTACACGTACTGAAGTATCTCTTCCCGGTCCCGGTGAGCGATGTCCAGATCGATGTCCGGTGGCTCGTGGCGGGACTCGGAGAGGAAGCGCTCGAACAGCAGATCCAGCCCGATCGGATCCACGGCGGTGATCCCAAGACAGTAACAGACGGCGGAATTGGCCGCCGATCCCCTGCCCTGCACGAGGATCCCGCGCCGGTTCGCGAACCGGACGATGTCCCACATGATGAGGAAGTAGTCGGCCAGCTCCAGGCGGCGGATGATCCGGAGCTCGTGCTCGATCTGCCTGAGGTGCCGGGTACCGAGATGATCTCCGTACCGCTCGCGCCCTCCCTGTTCCACGAGTCCTCGCAGAAACGCGTTCCGATCTCCACCTCCGGGCACTTCGAATGGAGGAAGCCGCGGCTTCAGATCCGTCATGTGGAACCGGCAGCGCTCCGCTACGCGCACCGTTTCGAGAAGCGCCTCCCGTCCCCAGCGCTCCCGCATGTGGGCAGCGCCCTTCAGGTACCACTCTCCGTTGGGAGGCAACCGGTCATCCGCTTCCTCCAGGGTCGTGCCGTATCGAAGACAGGTCAGCACATCCAGCACGATCCGATCACGCGGGCAGGCGTACCAGGGGGCGTTCACCGGCACCCACGAAAAATCCACGTCGCGCGCGTGCCGGATCCAGGCGGCGCACCGACGGGCGTCCGCCGGCAGTCCGTGATGCTCCAGGGCCAGGTGAAACCGGTCCGGGAACAGGGCTCGCAGTCGCTCGATCCGGTAGTCGAGCCCTGGCGTATCGGGCAACAGGTTCCCGGTCATCAGGAGACACGTCAGCCCGTCGGTCCTGCCTTCGAGCTCGGGAAACACCAGCCCCGGAGAACCGCGGGGAGAGGCCAGGCGTGCCCGGGTGATGAGCGAGGACAGGTCGTGATAGCCGGCGAGGCTCTCGCACAGGAGCACGAGGCGCACCCTTCCGTCGCCCACACTGCCGGCCGCCGTCCGCTTGCCGTCCCCCAGGCGGATCTCGCCGCCGATGATGGGACGCACATCCGCATCATCACACGCACGAGTGAAGCGGATGGCGCCCCCGAGATCGAACACGTCGGCCAGCGCGAGGGCCGGCAACCCCACAGCAGCCGCCCGCTCCGCCAGTGACTCGGGATTCGAGGCACCGGACAGGAGAGAAAAAGCGGATCGCGCGGCCAGCTCTACGAAGTCGGACGACCGACCCTCAGTCAAAAACACCGTGCAACCACCACCGGGCTTCCTTACTCTTCCCTCTCCACTCCCTGTACAGCCACAGCAGCTCCCCTTCCCCCGTGTACACCCGGTAGTATTCGCGGCGATAGGGGTCCTTCCACCAATCACCGGACAGACGTTCCGGGCCCTCGGCAACGATCAGCGGTCGACGTCCCGCGGCATCCTGGAGCTCCACGGGGCGTCCCTTCCGGGCCCACACCTTCACCTCGACCGGATCGGGCAGGAGATGAAGGGTGCTCTCGAGTGCTCCATCGGTCGAAACGATCCGGGTCGTGCCCGGGGAGGGGGCAGAGCGAGCCTTCTCCTCCTCCGGCGTCTCGACGGAGGCTACCGGTCGCCAGCGACTGCGGGCCTCGGGTCGATGAATCATGCGGGGATGCGGCCACGCAATCGCCTCCTTTCCCAGTCGGGCTCGCAGACGGGAGAGGGCCGCGGCCGCAGCCATCGGATCACGCCAATCCCCCGCGAAAAGATCCCCCTGGCGTGCACCGGGAGGCGCCGTCTCCTCCACCCGAAGCACAATCTCCCTTACCGGAGCGGCTAGGCACCCGGTCGTGTCCACGGCCCGCTCGAGCGCCGCACGACACAGATCGTACAGAAGGTCTTCACGTCTCGTCGCACGAGCCGGAAGCACCCGGGCCTGCTGTGAGGCAGCTGCCCCATCCAGGTGAAGTTCCAGCGAAAGACGGGAGGCGCACCGGCCCACGCGCAACAGATCGGAACACACCCTATGCAGGAGATGACGGAGCACGAACAACAGCGGCTCCAGCGTTACGGCTGCCCCTTCCAGCTCGAGTGAAGCTTCGGGGAGGTCGTCCGCAGCGAGAGGACGGAACGTTCGATCGTCTTCCGCCCGTGCCCACCTGTGCGCCCGTACGCCGGCGGGACCGAATCGACTCTCCAGCTCACTCCGATCCCGAACGGCCAGCTCTTCGATACGATGGAAGCCCAGGGCCCGTAGAGTCTCCCGCATATCGTCCGGGATCGGCAAGAACGACAGCGGCAGAGGCGCCAGAAAAGCCGGACCGGCGTCCGGGGCCACGATGATCGAAGCACCATCGCGCGCGCCGCCGCCCGGAAGAGGCGGGGCACCCGATTCATGACCGTCCAGTTGTCTCGCCAGCAAGGCCGCGGCATCGGCCACGACCGCCACATCCGCCACACCGGTCCATGCCCCGGTGTATCCCGCCGCCAACGCGGCTTCCCGCAGTGCCCGGACCAGGGCCGGCTCCCCTCCCCTGCGATCCCAACCTCGTGCGTCCACCCGGCATGCCCCCGGTCCCAACGGCGCCACCCGTGGCGAGCCAGCCAGCAGCGCCATAACGAGATCCGTCCCGCCGGGCCCGTCGGAAGTTGGCGGGACCTCCCCGGTCAGTACCGTCGCTACCCGGGGGGGAGCGGCTCTCACGTCGCCGGGCCCTTCCGATCCCGCGCCGGCTCGGGCCCCCAGGAGGGACATACGGGACACAGGAGCGGCACCTCCACCGCACCCCGCTTGCCCACTCGCACCCACACGGGTCGAACTGATGGCAGAAAAGGTCCGAATGCTTCCGGAACGGACTCGACACGGCCGGGGCGGAAGGAAAGTCGGAGAGCCGCCAGCGGAACGTGGCCCATAGTCACGAAAACGGCGTTCGCCTCCTCCGCCAGGCGCTGGAGGCGTATCGTCACACTACGACGCAACAGGAGGCTCGTATGCACCGGGGCGACGCCATGGGTCGACGCCAGGAGCGCCACCGCCCCGAACGCTCCACTGCGCAGGATCAGATCGGCGCACCACACGGCTTCGGTCGGGTCGGGAGGCCGGATGACCCAGAATCTTCCCTCCCCCGCGATCAGGCCGGTCCAGTCCGGCGCATACAGGGAATGGGCGGAATCGATGAGCGCGATCGACTCGCCGGTTGCGCGCAGACCGGCGAAAGTGGCCCGGAGGAGCGTTGTCTTGCCACTGGATCTGGGACCCAACCACTCGACCACCTGTCCCCTGGGCAACCCACCTTCGGGCAACAGCGTGTCCAGAGAAGAAACCCCGGTGGGAACGGAGCCGCCCGAACTGCGGGGTCTCGACTCGATCCTCTCGATCTGTCGTTCCAGCTCCACGATGGCCGCCGAGCGTCGCAATCCTCTCTCCTTCCCGAAAACCGAATAAAACCCGAAAACAGGAAGACGATACGACGACACCCCCGTGTCCGGCAAGGTCACGGGGGCGCGGCGTCAGCGCTTATCCGCGGACTGGCAGATCGCTGAAAACGCGGCCGCCCGGGATTCTGCAGCGACCGGCTGGAGACCACCCGGGATCAGTCGGGGTGTTTGACCCCGAACCGCAGGCCCAGTCCGACCCTCCAGAAGGAAGGCAGTCCCGGGGGAGACTGGTATTGAACGAAGCTGTCGATGGCGAACGTCCGGCTCACGGCGTACCAGAGCCGCATTGAAGCATCCCACAGACTGCCGCTCAACTCCTCCGATGCGTCACTGTCCACATTTCCGTAGAACACGCCCGGTTCGACGCCGAAGCCTGAATCCGCCTCGTATCGGGTCACCAGGCCGATGCGCAGCTCCTTCGCCGGGGCCCGATTCGGAACTCCGGCGGGAAGACCCGAAAAGCCCGAACCGAAGTAGTCGCCATAAGAGGCCATGGGCTTCACCACCATGGCGGATCCGGCCGGAATCCCGGTCTCGGCGAACACCACCCAGTCATCCCGATCGAACCAGTGACCGAGCCATCCACCGAGCTTGAACCAGCCGCCCGAAGTGAAGCCGATCGTCTGATCCACCGTCCAGGTGGTCTGGATCGTTTTGTTCACCGGTTCCTCGCGGCGTCCAAATTCGAATGAAGTGCGGTACGCCCGATTCGCTCCGTAGCTGTAGCCGATGCCACCGAACATGCCCTCGATGTCGTCCTCGCCGCGCACCAGGTATGGATGACGGAAGCTCAACATGTTGTCGAACGCGAACCAGAACTCGAGCCCCCCGCCCGGAAAGATCCTGAGCTCCGCCCAGCGGAATCCGGGATCCCGCCCGTTGTCGTCCGTGTAGCCACCCCACACATCCGCCTCGAGCAGGAGCGGGTTGTCGCTCAGCCGGGCGATCCCACGCCGGGCGGCTTCGTTCCCCGGGTCGAGAGCGAGCGCACGCTCATAGGCCTCACGCGCTTCATCTCCCTGGTCGAGACGCGCCCGAGCGTCACCGAGTCCGATCCAGGAATCCACGTCGCTTCGATCCTGGCTCAGGGCGAGATCGAACCAGCGCGCCGCCTCGGCGGGGTCGCCCGCCCCGAGGCTCGCCGTGGCCATTCCGACCTGGGCATCGCGCCGCGAGGGCTCCATGCGAAGCACCGTCCGGTAGCGTGCGACGGCCTCCTCGTACTGCCCCTCCGCCGCGTACGTGTCGGCCACGCCCGTGGCCGCCGCGAGGTTCGACGGATCCGCCGCTGCGACCTGAGCGTAGAGGTCACGGCCGCCCTGAAAGTCGCCCGCTTCCATGAGCCCGGCCGCCTGGATCAGGGCCGCCTGCATGGCTGCGACCGTCATTCCCCCACGGGTCATCTGGAAAGTGAACGTGCGGACCAGGTCGCCGACCACTGCCGTCACGACGGTCTCCGTGCCGCTCGTGCCCATGGTCACGGTCGTGCTCGCCTCACCGCGGCTGTCCGTGTGGATCATTCCAGGTCGCACGATCCCGTTCTCCGCCGTGAACAGGACCTCGACGTCCGCCGCCGGAGCGCCGCTACCATCCATCACCGCCACCACCAGAGGAAGCTGCAGATCCTGACCTGCCTCGGCGGTCTGGTCCGCGCCCGAGACCGCTGCAAGCTCTGCCCCCCGGGCCTCGGGTCTGGCAACGCCGCCATATCCCAGAATCATGCCACCCGACAGGAACACAAGTCGGTTGGCGCTGCCCAGCAGGGACAACGAGATCGAGGCCTCGAACTCGCCGGAGGTTGACGTTCGACCCGACGTGAGGACAGGTCCATCCTCCGAGCCCACTCGGACTTCCACCGGAACGTCCGGGATCGGGTTGCCGAACCGATCGTGCACGCCGACCCGGAGCGTTGCGACTGCGTCCACCGACTCCAGCGCCACCGGATCCGGGACTCCGACGGCCTGCGCGGGAGCCGCTGGACCGACGCGGACGGTCACGGCGCGCGAGCCACCGATCGCCACGTCGCCGTCGACGGTCAGATTGTAGCTCGCGGCCGCCGTACCGGCCGGAACGACCAGGGTGGCCCGGCCGTTCGCGTCCGTGAAAGCCACGGCATCCTGACCTGCTCCCCCACGGATCGCGCCACTTCCCAGGAGCCGGAGGCGCAGTCCACTCTCTCCGGCGCTGCCCCGGTTGATCGTCACCGGCACACGGAGGGTGTCCCCTGCGGTCACGTCGAAGATCCGTCGGCCCATGGTCAATTGAAGAGCCGGCGCGGCTGGCTCACGACCGCCCCGGCAGCCGTCGATGGCCGACAGGATGGCGGCGTCCGCACCCAGGGCCTGAAAATCGGTGCGATCGCGCTGCGTCGGAGTGAACGACAGGCAGCTCTGCTGGATGATGCCCGCCACCTCGGCCTTCGTATAGGTGGTGCCGGTGAGCAGTCGGATGATGTCGCTCTTCTGAAGCGGCTCCGCCTCCTGTCCGATGGCCGGCGGCGCGGAAACGAGCACGGCCAGGAGGACGAAGGCGGATATCGGGAATCGTCGCATGAAATGGATCCTCATTCGGGACGAGGACACGCCGAGGTGTCGAAGTGCCGGTT